>Ga0210040_10003563_pt1 | contig 20955 bp, 9 predicted proteins | sample CryGeyCG12114_NA_FD_185462 | JGI IMG/M metagenome (GOLD analysis project Ga0210040, IMG submission 185462) | Groundwater microbial communities from aquifer - Crystal Geyser CG19_WC_8/21/14_NA (SPAdes) (version 2) | ecosystem: Environmental > Aquatic > Deep subsurface > Groundwater | place: USA... | reverse complement strand
CATAGAACAGTGAATGTGCGAATGGAAGAAACGACACATTCCGGTCTTGTGTGAGCTTGTATAATAGTTTTGAGGGGTCTTTTCCAAGTTCGTGTGAGCAAGTAAGCAATTTGCACGACAGTGTAATAATCATGAGACAAGAGAGGAAGTAATTGCACAGCTAAATTATATGTAAGGTATGTGGAGAAGTCTGGGAAAGTCAGGGCGTTTTACTCGGTTTGCTTTCCTTCCACAATGAATGAGATTTTAGGATTTAACGAGTCCACGTATATTATCTATAGTCAGTAGTTAGTGTGTCTCTACAAGCTTCTTCTTCTGTGCCCACACGGCTAACTAACTAACTAACTGCCAGTGTTAACTGCACGCCAAAGTCATTAGATAAGATTAAATTCTCCTTGGGCTCAGTATATGTGTCTCTGTATTCAAGAATAAAGAGAGCCAGGGCCAACAAGATCTGTACTAATGGCGCTAATGGCTTTGAAGAATCAATGAACACCCATACTAACTAACTATTAGGCCCTCTCCTATTATCTTATTTACACCTCCTTTGCGTACATTATTGTTCTCAGTTGGTCCCAAATTATCACTACCGGCTTCCTTTACACTCATGTGAGGGAAATTGCCTTCACCCAGTCCCTTATAAAACCATCAATTATGTAGAATGCGTTGAATTTTACTGATTTCATCGATACAGTTGAATATAATATAAAATATAGAATTTAAATTTGAAAAATCAATGTTTAGTGTTGGTAAAATTTGAACAGGAAAATCTGCTAATCAGAGTGTAATTGAAAGAACTCATTTGGGAACTGGAATATCAGTTATTTATTCCAAGTGGGTGAATCCTAGGATAATTACGTAGGCAAAGATTTGCATGACTTTTGTGACTCCCAAGTCAAAAGCATGGTGTTGACAGACATGGGAATAAAGCGAGAGCAAATAGGCATACAGGGCTCATTTGAATATGAAGAGTGAATGATTTATGAGTTTTGCATACGTGAATGTATGTATGGAGTTATCATCTTGTATTGCCAACAAGGATTAAAATGTTAATTGCCTTCGTGTTCCATAGCTGTCACATACATACATTTTAGTTAGTTAGTTAGTTAGTTAGTCAGTATGTACAATTCGGTAGACTTTGACATCTGGGTTTCCCACTGAACAGATTGTAAATCCAGAGTTTTGACATTTACCAGCCTTAGTTGTAGATGTGTAATCAGTGCAGTTGTAATTCAATTTAGAAAAGTACTGAGGAAATTTTCAATGCATTTTATTCCGTTGGTGCCTCTCAGATTGCCAATTGTGATTTGAGGCGGATTTCATGTACATAATCTGGTTCACCTGTTATTGAAAGCGGTTCACCCAAGTCAAAAAGCTGGGTATACAAGTAGTGGTAATGGAATATTACAGTCATTGACGCATAAACCGAGAAATGAAGACTGCCAAAATCCAAATAATAGGGTTAACCATAATGGTGAAAGTCGGAGGAAAACAAAAGCGTTGATTTTCAATAGGGTTCTATGCATACCGCACTTGGAATGCATTATATGGCCCATAAGAAACGTGCATGCATGTGTTCCTAGTTAGTTAGTTACTGCTGACATTTCTATTCGCATTACTAATGGGAGAAGAGGCACCGTCGGATTCTCATATTCCTGTGACTACGACTATAATAATTATTCAGTTGGCAGCTCACTTTCACCTCACCTCAAGAATACACAATTCCAACTTGGAGCCAAGGATCACGGATTTGTGAATCTGTATAAAGGGCAAACCACCAAGTGGATGAGTACAAAGCCGGTTGGCTAAACCAGTTGAGCAAACAAAGAGTCATTAAGTGAAAGCCACACAGTGGCGTTCACTATACCCAAAGGCATTGTTGCATTGTTGTGATTATTAACCAAGGTGCTATAACTAACTAGAGGTCGGTGCAGTTTTATTAACACTCTTTGTTATACTTACTAACTAGCTTACGTTTTTTGCTGGACTTTTTCCCCTAACGGTGCATCCAATTTAAAACAAGACATACTAATTCGAAACACAAAATATAACATTTGTAAAATATAGTCTGGTGAAATGATCAAAGTGAATCCACTGTTTCGTAGCACTAAATCCTGATTTCTGTGAAATCACAAGGGTTAAATATAAGCACAAATCTTTGAGCATCGATTTAGAGCAATAAATCTACTTTACGCATGTGGTGATCAAAGAAGATTGTCAAAACTGGGAACCCAAAGATGACAGATGAAACCGTAGTTAGTAACTAACTACTCCATTTGATGCTTTGTTCTTGGGCATAGGCATTCATTGCCCTCCATATTAATCTCTTTTCTTGAAGCCAGAGAGGAATAAAGCTGTCTTGCACACACACAAATACACGCATCAGATATCACCCTTCTCCCACAGCTGTACTGTATACTCCCCAGCTAACTAACTAACTATACATGTATGCATCTTCAGCCATAAGTTGTGCACTGCATTTCTGGGGAAAGAACCATTATTATTATTCCTATAAATCTTGCCACTCTTCTCCTATCTAATTAAAAGTTTTTGAGGGTAAGAATTGTGCATTCTCACTGTAAAGCTTTTGCGTCCTTTCCCCCGTAACATCATATGCATAAGTATTTCAGTTAGTTAGTGCAATGACTTGGGAAACTTAACTTTCCCTAAACTTTTGTTTTTCTCTACTTTTTGGTCCATTTTTGGGGAAACTTTTTGTCCACTTGCAAAACAAGTCAAGAAATGTGGATATGTCTTCTACTTCTCCTCAAATTCAATCAAACCAAGTGGAAAAATCGAATAAATTATCCCAGCTCATTTCACTGGCCAGTTATTGTCACTATTAGTCCTACACAATGGCCATAACTACTTTGCTTTCACAATTGAATATCAAAATAATGGACTCACTTGATCACTCTGTAGTCATAATAATGCAGCTAACAGGAGCCATACAAATCCAAATGCACTCACTTGAGATTATATGGAGTAGTCAGTCAGACTCAAGTTCTCATTATACCCCACACAACTAGTCTTAGAATTTGTGTGGCTCATCTTTTCGGCAATCTTTTCAGTCGGTTTCGTTTGGCTATTATTACTAACTTACTTACTTTTAGTTAGTTACTAGAAGTGTACCCCGTATATAGTATTATAAGCAATGGATTATGAGTTTAGGTATTTGAGAAGGCCATTGCTCAGTTTTTTATTGCCGCTCGCTTAAGAGCGGGGGTATGTAGCCAACAAAACCAAACCACCGTACAAAGTAGTTAGAAGGTAGAGATTATGATGGGTGCAAGGAGACGGTAATGTATCTTTTCTGATGATGACTCTTCCGCGATTACACATTATTATTACTATATCTGACTAACTAAAAGAAGGGGTCTCTTTTTGAGATGAGATCCGTAGTTACGCAGAATGGGCTGCATAGTGGCAGTATGGAGGAGCCCCTCTTATCTTTATGAAGGTAATTATACAAGATGAGTTCCCTCGTCCTTTTTATGTGGAATCGATTAAGACAGGACTCTTGTTATTACAATCTCGTCCAAAAAAGCTCTCTTTCCCTTTTTCCAGGCCAAATCAAGTGCACCAAATATTAAATATTATTAAGCAGTACTAACTTCCTGCAAGGGAATTAAACCAAATGGCTCTGTATTTAAATGAGCTTGGTTCGTTCATGAATGAATGAGTACGATGGCAGAGTGCTAGAAGTGTATTCCTGATCCTCGGAATCTTATATAAGTTGGTTAGTTAGTTAGTGCCTACCGAGTTTGCAAGGAAAGAATAGGGAAAACTGCTGGGATCCCCCATTATGAGAGATATTAATATTATCATGAAGCACCGGAGCTCCGTCTGCTCTGTAGTATTGATCTGGAAAAAGGAGAACCACATTGGGGTTACTTTTAAAATGATCTTGTGCATACCATACTAACTAAAACACGTAATTTTTGCTTTGCTTTTTAGAATCGACCCCAAGAATTTCCTTACATAGATGAGAAACTGCAATACTAGTTAGTAGCTAACAAACTAATTAATGAAAAATCTGTGGCTTGCGTTCTTGTCTTTAAAATTGCTACCCCTGATAAGAACAAGGGTGCAATAAAAAGCCTCTGTGCACCAGATTATATTTATGGGCACTTTATGATTTTCCCAAGTATTGATTTTGATCTACTTTTGGGAGCACAACCTTTATTTATGAACCTTGCATTTCGTTAGTAAACATTGACCACTCTTGCATGTTTACTATAAACACATCAAACAAAAGGGTAGGGGAATTTATCCTGTAAAAAGGATTCACAATTTATTCATAGCGTGCCGGCCAAATAGAGCAGTCGAAAGCATGTATATATTGCTTACTCTTTGTTTTTATGGGCATTCTATTCATCATGTTATTGGTGTAAATAAATGGACAGTAAAATCCATTTTTCTCCTAGCGCCTGTTGAATATAAAGGGACAAGTTGAGATAGCCAAAAGTTGCACATGATGAAAAATGTATGTTGTCCATTGACTCGCATAAGAGGTTTTAGCTGGAGCGATACACCCTCAGATAGTGTGATGATGATGATCCTCTTAGTTAGTAGCCCGTTTTTCTTACAATAGGGATATGAAGTGTTCAACAAGGAATTATGCATGAGACTTTTCTTTTTTCCACTTGAGAGGAGTGCGCGGCTTGAGTGAAAGAGACAAGGGGAAGTGAAATAAAAAATGAGAAGAAGAAACACTTGTTGAAGGAAGAATAAGTTAGCTTTACAAAGTCACTGTATATATCCAGTTGATTGACGTGAATTTAACAGAAGGGGAAAACGGAGAAAAAATAGAGAGACATTATCATTGTGAGTGAGTGAACCACACTCATTTTTTATTCTCCCCTTGTCTTTTTTGTCTAGCCACTCAAGGTAGTTAGTCAGTTAGTATAGTGGTAGTATTCCTAAGCTAATATACCTTATTCACTTTCTCCATTGTGTGCAGCCAACTTGAGGTTTCCATGAATAAATGCATGTCGGCAGTCCACAAATTACGATTAGTTGTTGTTCTGTGTGACTAGGGAGAAAACAAAGGTGAAAAATGAGATTAAATGGGAAACCTTTTTATCATGTCAAATACCTTTTTATTCCATATTTGTGTGTGCTATGCATTTTATATGAGTTTTGTATCTACTTACTTGCATTGCCAAATTTTAGCTACAAAAGCACACATGAAAACAGCCAAGTCAACGACTCTGATTTGGCCGCATTTCCTTTTGTTTCCCAAACTAGCAAACTAAACTTTATGAATGAGTAAACTTTGTGGCCCAAGTTTTTGAATGCACTAACTAACTAACTAACTAACTAACTAACTGTATAGAGCACACCACAAACTAAACTTTTTATTATTATTCAAAGGTGCTGCAATTGTAATGGGTAGTCGAGCCATGACACGTAACCACCGGAAGTCCACTGATCATTCCACAAACTCAGGAACCTCATCAACTGCTACAGAGCCCCCAAATAATAATAACACGATGGATTCCCCCCATATGAAAAAACGTCGCGTTTCCGTTTCTCAGTCTACCTCTTCAGGCGGTCACCAATCCTTAGCATTGGGCCACCGACCATTTAAAAGACTGGGCAAACACCATACAGACGCAGATATCCCCACAGAAGACGAATATCATAAATGCGTGTTAGAAACGCAAGCTGCTCTACGTAGCCTCTCTGCTGATATTGCACCCCCACCATGTGAATCTAAAGGCGAATCCACTCAAAATGGTTCTGATCCTCGAGAAGAATCTTCCGAAAATAGTAACAGCAGTAAACCCGAAGAAAACTGCAAACCTGTAATCAAAAGCGAACCCAACTCACCCAATACATCCACTCAAATCTCTCCAAATAACAATAACAACAATGCTACTACCCCTAATCACAATGTGAACGAAAAGGATGGCAAAGAAAACAATAATAATAACAATCAAACCGTGAATAGTAAAATCGCTACACCTACTGTAGTCAAATCATACGCTCCGGATTTCAATGAGCTTGTGGACGATTCCAATTCCGGTGGTTTGGGGATGATGAGCGAACATCATCATAATAGGAAGGATCATACAGGGCCCATAATAATTTCTTCTGGCCACTGCCATAGTGAACCACCAAATTCTCATGCACATAATGCTGAAGAGCCAGAAGATGAAAATAATATGGTGAATCTTCCAGGAGGCGGAGGTTTGAGGAGGCCCTTTTACGAGTTGAAATCCTCTGCTCCGGGTACTCTTAGTGCTACCAGTAGTATCGGGAGCACTTTTTTACTCCATCCGCATTTGCATCATCATCACAGTAGTGCTGCTGCTGGCCATCAGCAGCAACATAGTGGTGGTGGCAATATGCATCCACATGGTGGTGCTCACCATGGAGGAGAAAGTGGAGCCTACTACTCCAACTCACTGGAGAATAGTGGTGTAGCTGCACATCATCGTTCATTCGATTTCGTGGACAATCACAGCCCCGCCAGCTCTCCGTTGACTCCCAAACAGTACACAGTGCTCCAGCCAATGACGCCCGTGGATCATCCTGCGAAGGTGGGCTCTGAGGATTCGCATTCGCGCAGCGAAACCATGTCTCCAGCAACGCCAGGTGGAACTGCCAAAGGTAAAATAATAGGAGCTACGATACTTTCACTTGCATGCATGCATGGCAAGAGAAAGTGAGTAAGTTTCGTTGGTTAGGCAACTTTAAGGGCGACTGTGTAGGCTCGTGTAAATTGCAGGGAGGAAAAAATGCGTACAAATTTTGAGCTACTACTGCTACTCCGTTATGACAATGGGGGAAGCATGCAGATTTTGTAGTGTGTATGAGATAATTTGATTTTGCTAGCATGGTGAAAGTATAGGGATAGGGAACACAGTAAATATCATGAAAGCAAGTTTTTACATTGCATTCAACGCTACGAATTGTTTTATGTAATTCATAGATAGACAGTGAGTCGGATTGGATAGTTATAGTTAGTTAGCAGTGCAATTTTTGTTGTCCAGATATATACAGAGTAAGTAAGTTAGTTATGAAGTTGCCCATATTGGCCAAATCAAGCAGAACAGCGTGTACACTATAAATGATTTATGTGTTTCCAAATTAATCATGTCCATAGCCAGGGGAGAGTTTTAGTTAGTTAGTTGGATTGTATGTAATATGTTAGTTGATTATTAGGAGCCGAGTTGGACTAATATTTTTTGTCTCAGCTCATTTAACGATAAGAGTACAAGTAAGTTAGTCACTAATGTTTTAATTGGAGTGGAAATAATTGGATACTTTTTTTCTGCTGATAGTTAGCTAGTTTGTATATGTAAGCTATAGTATTGACTTTGGGGGACTGAAATGAGTTATGATGATGATCATATCTTGTTTATTGCAGATCCAGCTAAATGTCCAACGCCCGGATGCAACGGCCAGGGTCATATAACAGGCCTGTATTCTCATCATAGAAGGTACACGAGTTATTTAGTCTTGGGACAATGTTATTATTAAAGTGGGTGCATGTGTTGGATGGGCAATAATACGAATGTCTTTTGGAGGATCCGTGCACATGTGATCGAGCTAACTAACTAACAAAGAAAAGAAATTACTTACTAACTTACTATCTAGTTAGTAACAAAAAGTGCATGTCTGTGCATACAGCCTGTTTTAAGTATCTTGCCGTATGTCGTATGCGCATTGTTATCTGTAAAGTTTTTTTTTGCTCATGGTGTGAATGATACTGTAGACTGTAGTAATAATAATAATGTGTTCTTGTTCCTTTTTTGGTATTTTCCCAAGAAAGTTGTTTCAAACTTTTGGCTCAAGTGCTTTAGTTTGCGTGGTTGTACCAGTAGTTAGTTGCGTATGGGGAAACTAGGGTAAGTGAAAGTTAGTTTTCACTGTACACCCTTCCCAAGTAGTAGAGAGTGCAACTGTGTGTGGACTGAACTTGGGATTATTAGTTGAGAAAAGTTGTCTCTTCTCACTGCATGGGCGGAGAGAGAAAAAAATCTGTGAAAAACTTTCTTAACACCACTTACAAAATTTTTCTTCTCTTTTTCTATTTTCCTTGGGCTCAGTATATCGGGATGTCCTCACAAAGACAAGCTTACTCCTGAACGTAAGTTTATACAACTAACTAATACTACTTGTTTGTGTCTAGTATATGGTTGTGTGTGGGAACACAAAATTCCGTGAATTATTACACACACGTGACCTAGCATATAAACGAGGATGTCAGAAACCTAATATGTTAGTTAGTTAGTTAGGAATCCACAAATGGGAAACTGATAATTTATTAAATCTAGAATTTCACACACTTACATTCTGAATGAGTTTTTTCCAGTTTTTAACATAATCATAAAATCATATTTTTGCTTTCAACAAACTAACTAACTATAACTTACGTTTTCTATGCAAAATTTTACATGACTGCATTACACCCACACTCACGCACAAACAAAATGTTCTGCTGACCACCTAATTCTGTAACCCTATGATTGAAACATGTACACTGATTCCCTATGCCTGCCTACCTATTATGTCTATTTTGTGCGTACTCTCCAATCTGATGTGATAAAGACCCCTGTTGGTTTTCTTGTTGACAGTTCTGGCAATGCACGAGACAATCTTGAAATGTCCTACTCCTGGCTGTAGTGGCAGAGGACATGTCAACAGCAACAGGAATTCTCACCGCAGCTTGTCAGGGTGTCCTGTAGCGGCTGCCAACCGACATTCCAGTCGTGATTCAAGTAAATATCTTTGTACCACACGTAAAATAATCATTCCACAATCCTTACACATTTCCCTGTCTCTGGTCCGCACTCAAAACTACATGCAAACTAACTGACTATATAATTTATCTATATCCACACATTTTAATATCAACTCCCTGTGGAGACATTGTCAATCCAAAACACTCTCTTGTATTCTAACCAACTAACTAACTAACTACACAACAAATACATTATTATAAAGTCATGTAATTCATACAGCCCAAGTCACCATACCTGCTTTAATTCCCAACTCTTATTTGCAGCCATGTCCTCCAAGGATGATGGTAAGCCAGGATATCCATTTTGCTCGGCCAGCCGTTCACCGTCTGTCATTTCGGATGACAAATGCAAATCACCCAAAGGAGTGCTTAGTCCTGTTCACAATAATAACACGAGTACACCCACTGCGGTGAATTCCCGGGTTTCTACTCCTGAGCCCGGATTGAATGCGCCCCCTGGTGGACCAAATCCGCACTACGAACCGTACTCTTGTTGCGAATCCACGAATTCATCGTCCACATCTTCTTCTGCGCATTTGCAACAGCAACAGCACAATGGCGGGAATTCCACGATTCCCGCCGGAGATTCAAATGTGGGGAGCAATGGGAATAACACTAATGGAAATCCACATTACAATAATACTAATGGTCGGCAGCAGCAGCCACAACAGTATGATGAAATGAGTTATCGATATCACGCTGCAGCTTATGAGCAGCATCAGAGATCTTTGTACCAGCAGCAACAGCCCCCACACCATGTGGAATATCAACAACAAAATTTGGAGCAACAACAAAGGCCTGGGCCTGACAATGTCAATGGTGCTGAAAGCAACTCGTCCAATGAGAATCAGCATCGATTGTATGCAGCAGGGCCGCCACCACCGCATGGAGCGCTCAAGAATGAAGAGGGGGCCAATGTTACCAATACGACGGCCAATTCTATATATCCTAGGTAAGTTCTGGGCAATATAATATTGTGTTAGCGGCATAGTTTGACGATTCTCTCGTTTTTTCTGTTAACTTAGATTCTCTATGTAACTTAAAAATTTATTGCTCAAGACCTTACATTCTATTCTATCTTCAATATTCAGAAATAAAACTCTCTTTCCAAAAAAATGAGAGCGAGGCCAAACTCATACAACATAATAACTTCCCTTGTAGCCACAGTTTTGAGTATTAATGTATAATTATTCAATGCAGCTGTCCATTTTAACCCTCCACTGGGTAGTGTGAAGTGAAATTGAATAATATAAATATCAAATACTGATATTATTGAAAAATAAAAAAATTAAAAATTCATTTCACGTTTAGTTACCTTTCTTACTTTTCTAAAACTACAGACTACAGAACACGATATATTTATCAAGAGAGAAACTAGGGGCATGTTGGTAATGTAATTTTTGGTGTGCTAGCAGAAGCTTGTATGGATATGACACGAGCAATGTGGCTCATCACCCTCACCAACATCTTGGAGCATTTCCCGGAGCCATAAATCTGTCGGTGAAATGTGGACTGAAAGAGCCACCGAGTCCCGCTGTAATGGATTTGTCAGCTGCTGCCTCATTCCATCATCATATGCAGCAACAGTATGGAGCAGGAGGCAGAGTGCCCACGAGTCCAGCTTTGCCCAGTCCACAGGATTTGAGTCTCACCCCTCGTGCTCCCGGGTTGCCACATAAGTGAGTCTCATTTTTCACATACAGGCTTCCTACTCCAGTCCTCTAGTGTGTGGCCTAATGAAATTGTACAAAAAAACAACATGTCTATTAAAACTAACTACAAAATGTATGTTTCATGACTCAAGCAAACTTGGCGTTATTTGGTAACTCTCACCATTCCATGGTCTAACTATATAAGTTATGCACACATTTTCAAATACGATTTTGCTATCCTCCAGTATAAGATAGCTAGTTTGGCATTGTCTGTCATTGTGACTGGTTTTAATTTAGAGTAACTTGCATTCACGAGGGAAGTAAGCAAAAAAAACTGCATTTGGACACACACTAGATGAGTACATAGTAGAATTGGGGAGTGGATCGTGATTCGAAACGAACAAGAAACAGTGAGAGATAAGATTAAGAGGCTCACATTTATTTCTCCATGTGTCTCATGAATCTGTTATTTGGACCAAGAACGCGTCTATCTAGCCATCTCTTGCTCTCTCTCCTGGTTTTATTACATGCTTACTACTAACTACTAGTTGTTCCCACATCAATTTATTATCTCCTTTTTTGTCTCTCAAGTGGGAGTAGCCCGTACACTGAGAATGAGATGAGGAATTTCCGGAATCCTGAAGAACAAACGGAACCTGTAGATTTCTCTACAGAGCCACCGCAACCACCACCAAGGTGGGCAAAAAATCCCAAAACTCACAAAAATATTTTCTAACTTTTCTTTTACGAACTAGTAGAAGCTTGTAGAAGAGCTTACAATGGAGATGAGTTTGCTATAACATTTTAATTAGTTAGTTAGTCAGCTATACCAATCAGTTAATCAGTTATAGTTAGTCAGATAGGAAATAAAAAAAAATCAATAGCTTGCTAACTGGACTATATATTATTTTCGACTATTCCGTAGTGTGAGCAAACTCATCTTCATTGTTAGAGGAGGGAGGCAAAATGATGATGATGATGGAAATGCGGCTTGTCCATATTACCCAACATTCCATTAGATGTGTATGTAATGTCAGACTCATTATCATAACGCATTTATTTGATTGCAGATTCGGACAAGGCTTTGTGGGCAGACAAAGTCCATCAGAAGCTTCAGCTTATGGGTATCCCCGAGACGGTAAATAAACTACCATTGTGTCTGTAGTTAGTACGATCATCACCATTTAGACACTTTTATTGCTCTCAGTCTTGACACCACATGTGTTTTTTGTCTTTGCAGGTTACTACAGCGAGTATATGAGTAATAGCTACCACCATTACAATAATGGATGGACTCAGCCCGGCTCAGGGGCTGCATGTTATCTCCCATATGGACAAAGTGGGGGCTCAGTTCCCAATGGACCAACAAGTGGATCCACTCCGTATTCTGGACTGGTGGATCCAAAAATTGCAGCCGACCCAAATCGGGCTTCTCGACTCATGAGCTATAGTACGGAAAGTGCGGCGTCCAGACGGGGTCGGGATGGCAAGGATTTGATTCAGTGTCCAACGCCCAATTGTGATGGCATGGGCCATGTGTCTGGCAACTATGCAACGCACAGAAGGTATGACCTCTATAAGCAAAGTTTTCCTTAATGCTTTCTCTAAAGAAGTGGACGGTATTGGGTCTCCAGTTTGTCTGGTTGTCCAAGAGCCGGGAAGCCCAAAAGTAAACCCAGAGATGGTCCTGAAGCGGAGCCCTTGAGATGTCCTATTCCTGGTTGTGATGGGTCGGGACATGCCACGGGGAAATTTTTGAGTCATAGGAGTGCTTCGGGTTGCCCCAGAGCTAATAGAACTAAGGTATGTCTCGTATGTCTTTTCTGTTTGGGTTTTCTGGAGTGCAAGTTTTTACTCCTTTGGTGTGCATACACATCGACCATATTTTTAACATATACTCTATCTGTATAGCAATCTTAATGTCTACTGTACTCAACAAGTTAGAAATGACAGTGAAATAGTAAAAAAAGGGGTTGGTTTAAAAATGATATGCATGCAATAAATAATAGTGAGGCATAATAAGAACTTTTGACCCAGTTACTCTTTAGATCAGAAAAAGCTGATTCTACAGCTTTGAAATGCATTACTCCTGTCACAATTTATATCAAAACTTGTGATGAGACTCTAAAGATACACCACATGTAAGTATGCCCAAAACTAAAATAACAAATTTTATCCCTTACAGTCAGAAAACAACAACGGAATGTACGAAGAAGGTCAAATCCACGGAGGAATGTCCGAACTCCACAAGGAAAGTATCCGAGCCAGTGAGAATTCAGAGCTGGACCGAATTAGAAGTTCTCAGGGATCCCATGGACTAGAACCCCTTCGTCCAGACACAAATCCGTCAAACCCAAACAATTCAAAACAAGATTCCCAAAACTCGAATCAATCTCCAAATCAACTCATGGACCGGAATGCTCATCTTAGCACTTACTACCAAAGTTTGCGTAACAATGTGATCACTTTGTTGGAAAACGTGAGGATCCCTCATCCCCCAGGGAGTGGTCAACAATACCCTCCAGGGACAGGGGGTCCCCACAATCCTCATTTGGTGAATGCCCCTTCCTCTCATCATCCCCCATCTTCTCATCATGCCCCCAATATGCAGCAGTTTGGCCAAACTCCTAGTTCCGGAGGTCCCCCTCAATACAATGGATCTCACTACTATGCCACCTATGGGGAGCCCGCGGCATTTCCTGAGAGAGAAAATTTTGACTCCTATCTAACCAAGTTGCAGACTCTTTGTGGCAATAGCAATCCCACCAGTGGTAGTAATAATAATAATAGTAGCAGTGCTAACAATAACAATAATAGTAGTAGTGCCAGCAGTAACAATAGTGGGGGCAACAATAACAATAATGCACATGGAGATGGCCAATCGGAAAATAATAACTCATTGTTGATGAATAAACCGTTGTATGAGACGGTTCGGAATGCTTTGCAGGATTTTTCCGTTTTGCCAACTCCTATTTGACTTCCAGGATTCCCTAATTCTAAGGATAGGGATAGAAGGAGGTAAGGTTAGGTAGGACGGTTTTCATGTGTGCTCAGGCAATTTTAAACATACTGGTCAATTTGAGTAGTATTACATACAGTTTGGTGTAGCTACTAATTAACTACCGATAGGATTGTAAATTTTGCATTACTAATTTCAGCAGTATGAAATTACATCTAGTGCTGAACAACTTTATATTGTGAAAAGCTATGTTATACGTTAGGATGCAATTTTTCTCATGTATACGCTAATGTATCAGTGTTATTGATAAATGCTAATGCTGAGGTTTCATGTATTCGAAAAATCGTTTTGTAAATACATGTACATATATATTGCTATAAGTCAGTAAGCTATTCAACGTAGTGTTTTATGTATTCTGCTAAATGTATGTTAATTCGCTAGGTAGTTTAAATTGTTCAATAAATGTGTTTTATGCACTAATGAATAAGAGAAGAAATACAGGGTCAAAATGATTTTCCACAGAATGGAAATCACATTTTTCGACAAGACTACCACAAAAAATACTTATATTGTATGGTTTGCTAAAGTTTAGCTTACTTTTCCTTCCATATTGTGAATATGCTGAAAGCTTGAATTTTCTTCTAATTAGCAGGATATTTATCAAATTTACAAAATAATTGTGAAAACTGTATTACTGTCTAAAAACAATCTAAATTCCAGGAGCATGCAAATGAGAATTTTATACTTGCATGGGATCTTTGTAACCTCACATCTAATACTCTATTCTATGCACATGCACTAACTAACTAACTAACTAAAGTAATTTGAAACTATACGTATTCACTGTTATGATAAAATCATGTCTAAAAAGCTTTGTAACTATAACTAATCAATCTATAATACTAAACCTAATCTCAAATAAGACTCGGATGACCAATAGCATACTAACTAACTATGAACAATTAACTATTCACACTTGATGCTGTCATATTCACTCACTCAATCAAAAATGCGTACTAACTAACTACACATTGAATTTTAGCGTGCATTTTGTTGGTCTCAAATTTTGGTTATTCAACACTAAAATTATGATTATAGTGATAATACATACAAACCTCACAATCATTAGAATCCCCTATTATTAGTTTGTAGTTAGTTAATAACTAATCATTGTGTTTGTAGATCTACTAACTGCCACGTGTGAGATAATATATTTGTACCTGTTCAGTATGTTTAGTGGGTAAAATCGGTAAAATGGAGTTTTCATGTGAAACATAAACTCTCAGGATTGTCCGTGCATGTGCCAGCATGAGACACGTACAATCCTGTTCCATGGGATTCACACACCTACTAAAAATGTGAATGGTTTTTGGCTTTAATTGTCCTTCCCTATATTATGTATAAAGTTGTTCTAGTGGATAATAACACGTACGAAAAAAAACGCCAAATAAAGTCGCATGAAGTACATACATGTGGTAAACAAAAAATTAAATAGATCCATTTATTTGCATACACATTTGCATAAAACAATATATAAAATCTTGGGAAGAAAAATCAAGGCTTTAACATGTTTTAAACACTATTTCATATAATGTTAAAGCTCTCATTGCAGTTCATTTTTCTCAACTTGTACTAACTACTGAGATACAAAAGGTAGTAAACTAATTTGACTAAAAAAAGGAATCTCAAATATAATAAAATGTACGACGAGTTTACGGAATGTCAAAAAATGTATATTTCTGTCTGATTAGACGAATCACTATAGCCACTTTGACTGCCACACCTAATTTGAATCCCATCACAGTCTCCAAGTCACTTTGATTGAGCAATAAAAATGCATCTCCGTCCACTAGCTGCTTTAAAAATACGAAAAACAAACTATATTACCTCATATCTACATAAATTAGGGACTCGAAAACCTTTAAAATTCATTCACAAATCTTCACAAACTAACCTGTTCCAAAAAAACTTTGGCAGCATCTTCACAACCGGGAATTGTTGCCACAAAGTCCGCCACCTTCTCTTTATTCCAATTTTTAACATCTAGTTCATTTAGAGTTCCCACCAAAGAGACCAAAACTTTCCCATGCTCGGCAAATCCTGGTGGAAAATTATCTTGATTAGTACCAAGGGCTGGTACGGTCGGAGTCGGAACTGCATTTCCTTTTTTAGAGTCGATCGATAATCTATGACTAGGGGAAAGAACAGGGCATCTCGAAGATTCTGAAGACAAGGACAGAGATCGTTTAGGCTTTTCTAAATCCCACTCAGCTTCATCATGTTTCTGCAAAATGGGAGGAGCCGAGTCATCTTCTAGATCATCTGATTCGGCTGATAAGTCTAGTCTGAGCGGAATATTTCGTATTTCCTTAGGTTTCACATCCTTTTCAAACAGAGATTTTGTTCTTGGGCGCTTCAATTTCTTCTTTTCTGTTGCCAGTATTATGGGCTTCGGTATTTCAGGTTCAGGTTCCGGCTCACTTTTGACTTTTGGAGTCTTTACTGAAGCCTTCTCAGTCTCACTACTTTGTTCATCCTCTTCTCCATTTGGAATAACTGAGGGTACTCTAGAAGGCATACTTTTTCGTCGACGTTTACCAAATTCTCGAGATTTCTTACGAGATTGCTTGGCTTCAGATTTTCTGAAAATTCAAATATTTTAATAAGTGACAAGGTTTTTATTTCACAAAAATTTAATGAACATCAATACTTACACATCATCATCATCATCATCCAATGGGGATCCAAAATTCCGTTCCAATATACTAATTCGATCAGCCAGGCCTAAATCCTTATTGTAGTTATTACTAGAATACGGGCAATTTTTGTCTCCATTATGGGTCAAAAACTTGGGGCCCTTGATGTGGCCGAGACCGAAGCATCCAAAAGTTGGGCAAGGACCCGTCCAATTTTCTGTGTAATGTGGTGGCGTTTGCAAGGGATGTTTAGTATGAGTACACCAGCCCACAGGATGAAGATCAGGTGACAACTCATAGACTTCGTAGTCATAAATGTCACTAAATTTGTCAAAATGAATCATAATGAAATGTTCCTTCACTTCTGCTACAGATGCCACTCGGACGAGAAATGGATTTCTCTATAAGAGACACATACAATTTTTTTATAAAATTATTTTTTACGAAAAACAGAGCAAAAAAACAGAATTATGAATTTAATTTATGTTAAATTACTTTATCAACACACTCCAATTGCATCCCCTTTTTAAATCCAACTGGAGGCAAAGGCTGGAAAAGTCTAGTAGGCATTGCAATAGAATTTGTCTCCTTTAAATAGGTCGTCCATAAGAATTCCTTGTCGTAATCTAAACAGCACAAACAAATGCCAAATTATCTGGAAAATATAAAATTTAAATTCATTTTTTTTGTGTTGTTACGTGCAGGAGCCATCAAAGGCTGATTATTTCTTGCTGCCCACCCCACAGGGTGAATAAAAGGTGAAGTCACATCTACCCAATAGTCATAGATTGAATCCCAAGAATCAAAGTGGACTAAAAATCTGTCCCCCATCACATTTGTAACAGTTGCCACACAAATATTTTTTTGATTTTTCACATCTTCTGCTTCTAATTTCATTCCTATTTTGACTTCACATTGTGAAAACATGTCCTCTTGGACGATGGAAAAAAATTGACGTGAGGCTGGTTCTACTGACATTTCTATAAAAAATTTGTGCCAGTTGAATGGCTCTTCTGCACCAGGTGGCGCCTGTAATGTCAAGTTATGGTCCTCGCACCTAAAAAATAAAGGGATTGATTAGACTTGAGATTTGTGAAGAACAAACACTTATCATGTAAGATCTTACCAATTACAAGGAAAAATGTCCAGTGAATCAGCATTCACCCAAAAATCATAAACTTCAGAAAAGCCAATGAAACGAATACGCATCCTATATCCTTGAATTTCAACAATAGAGCAGGCACAGAATAAATTGGGATGTTGAGGATCAATAGCTTCCAAAACCGTACCAGCTCTGCATAAAACAGTGCGTTAATTTTTTTTAAACAACAGTTTCATTTATATTTATTTCATTATTTTCATACTTGAAGGGATTCTCGGGAGGAAAAGCCGGTTTTCTAAACAGCTTCAACGGGGCAGCTTTAGTATTTTCACTCTTCATGTACTTGTTCCAATCAAAATCGGCTCTGGACGGTTTATTCGTAACTCCTCCACTTCTTGTGGCAACTGATCGTTTGACAGCAACTTCTGGTTCAGGAACCCGCTGATTCAGAATGTCAGTAAATTTTCGAGTTCTTTGAGCAGAGTGAAAAGCTGTGCTTTTTCGTCGAATACGTGCAGCATCATATTCTTTTTTCTTCAACTTTTTCAAACTCAGATCGGCAGCTTTTTTCGCCCTTTCTGCACTAGAGTCACTAGATTCTTCCTTAACTTCTTTTTTCACATCCACATGCTTTCTTTTCATTCCTCTGACTGGACTCTTTTTGGTTCGTTCCGGAACTTTGTCAGAAGAGCAAGCTTCTTTGAAAATATCAGCTGAAATTTTCTCCATTGAAGTTTGAATTTTTGGCACATCTTCAGTTACTTTCTTTGGCTCTAACAAGGCATCTTTCGAGTTTTTCACTGGACCAGTACCATTGGAAGACTTTGACGATCTTCGTGAGCTATTCTTGGAAAGACTAATGATCTCTGGATGTCCATTTGTTTTTTCGGATACATTTTGTCCAGTTTGTTTGGATTGACTTTTGGGGGACTCACTATCATTTTGAGAAGTTTTGCTAGGCGATGTTTTAGTGCGTCGATCTCTTCCTCTCAAAATTCTGACATTAGATTTGTCCAGGCTGATTCCCAAGTCATCTGTATCCAGGTGGTAACTGTATTCACAAGCTCTTGTGCAATATCTTTCCTTATGTAGTTCAGATCGGAGAGCGAAATGACCGCAATTGTCACAAACAGTCACAGGATCGTCTACCTTCAAGTCTGGATATAATTTCTTAGGCACAAAAAATCGGTCGGTTTCATCTTTTTTGGTCGGTGTTACAACCACAGCTTCCCCAGCACAATTTGTTTCACATTTAATTAGTTTTCCAGTTGGACATAATTTACAATCTTGAGTGGTTTCTGAAAACTCTGGAAAAATCTTCGGGTTTGCATCTTCTGTCGGGCTAGGTGGAACGTACATGGCTAACGATCCCAAGTCGTTTATGTAAAACTGAAAATATTTCAATACAATTAAGTCAGTGACAATTATAATACCACAGGATTAAGATGCAGCATCAACTTTACAGCTTTAAACAATGATGCAAAGAAGTAAATTTTTTGAAATAGTAGAGTTGATTGTTATGTACGTATGGAATGCACCATATACTCACTATCACAAAAAATAGCAGCAGGTTCAAGAAAAGACGCTAGAATCTCATAATGCCCCGAGTAAATGGGAACAATAAGATAGAAAATACCGATGCATGTCACACATACATATAAGAGTGCTGTGAAAACTAAAACTAGTACTACTACAGTGCAGTGTAGTCAAAGTGAAAGGGAATTTAAAAAGTCCTTTAGAAATGCAGGCACTTCAACTTCAATATCCTATTGAATCTATAATCCTATTCAAATAACAGCCAATATAAAATCTAAACGATTGATGACCAATTCAATTCATGCAATGCGAAATTTTAAAAATCCAATTAATTAAAAATAAGTTCGTTATGTATGGTAGTCACATCTAATCATTCCGAAATCAGATAAGATAAATAATTACTGAAACTTGAATACTAGTAATATACTACTTTATGTACATACTGATCTTACCGTCAAATTTGTTCCAGGCAGATAGCCAATTCCATTATCCCACTCTAGCAAAGACTTAGTGAGCTCTTCTCCCAAAATAGGAGCTTTTGTCCCCAAACTGAGATTATTGCACGCCATCTCATTAGTGATTTTAACATCCGAGTGTTTCTCAAGCCATTTATCAATAGCCATGTTCCTCTCTTCCTCTTGATATTTTTCCAGCTCTTTTTTTGAAAGACCCAAGTCGCCCAAATTCACATTATTCGAAAGTTTTGTATCTTTTGGTAGTAGCTCCTCATTGTCACTAGGAGTTGGAGTCGGTGGATTAGAATTGTCCACTTCCATTGCATCATCATCAATATTTGTTGCCTCTTCTGGTTCCATTTCACTGGGCTCGCATATTTTCAGCTTGGGAATGTCATCGTCATCTGATTCTGAACTGTCAGTTTTTCCCACTAAATTACTTGGAATATTATGTTTATCTTCTTCTGTCGGACTATTCATACCAACGCACAATCGACTGCCTATGAGATCAACGGTGGTCGGCAATTTCGGTAGGTGTAAAGAATCGTTTCCGCTGTCATATTCTATTTCCATTTGCTCGGTTTTGCACTGGGAAGTGCAAGCTTTGAAACCAGTCTCAAGATTTTCGTGTTTTGGCTCCGTTGGACTTGTGGAATGGTTTGTAGCGTCAGCGTCCGCGATCATATCAGCCTGGAAAACAGGAACGGGGATTACAGCGTTTTGTATTGGTAGTAGAGTTTCCGTTTCTCCACAACATTTGGAGGCACATTTCATTTCCGTTTCCAGTGGTACACTAACAGTACTATTTTCAATCCAGTTCACATATCTGTGACAATAACAATAATACACCGTGTCTTCCAAGTAGAGTCTCATCGTAGATTCGTGGAATAACTCATTCGATATAAACGTAAAAAGTTAGCTACGCTACATCAAGTCGATCAAGTAAATTTTTCTTCCGATATGAATGCCCATTCGTCAACTTCTTTGGAATAACTACAATCTAATACAAATTATCTCAGTTTTAAAAACACACTAATGCTTTTCTCAGTTTGATTGCTCCAAAAACAAAGACGAAGACCAAACGTTGAATAAGTGATGCCAAGCTAGGCGCTGAATCGGAATACGGTCAAATTAGGTTTGAAGAACATTGATGGAAAGAGTTCATATCTCAGTTAAATTGATGTGCTTTCTATTATTGAGCATTTAATACCGCTTAAGGAACTTATTTACAGTATTTCTAAGTGCCAAATCACTTAATTGTTCGCCAGGTAAGTTAAACAATAAACAATTCCACCCTAGCTTCGCACTTATCGCACTTATACACACAACTTGCTTCGCACTCTCACAGTTTCATTGTACGACTGGACTGTACTGAATTTTACAGCTGACGAATGAATGTGAATGTGTGCATTGATTCCAGCTTCTCAGCATCAAAACCAAGACTTGTTTTTCATCTCAATTTTACGACTTTTGGAAGGCAAAAGTTACCACTTGGTACTGTTTGCGCACTCTATAGAGTAATGTTTAAGCTACTCCCATAGGGTGTATGTAGATGCCACTCTCTGTGCGGTAGAAAAGTGCTCAGCAGAAGCAGATCGAAATATATGAAAGTGAATACCGTGAATACTGACTGAATAAAAAGAATCTTCCATTGCCCCAAAATGTAATAAAGACTATTACGAAGCCGAAGGCGAAGTCAGGTAATTACCAACGGGAGCGCCCTATGCTGCACATGTTAAAGCTAAAATCACCTGAAAACGCAAGATGAAATTTGTGTTAGTAAACTCTGTTTGGAACGGG
>Ga0210040_10003562_pt1 | contig 20960 bp, 25 predicted proteins | sample CryGeyCG12114_NA_FD_185462 | JGI IMG/M metagenome (GOLD analysis project Ga0210040, IMG submission 185462) | Groundwater microbial communities from aquifer - Crystal Geyser CG19_WC_8/21/14_NA (SPAdes) (version 2) | ecosystem: Environmental > Aquatic > Deep subsurface > Groundwater | place: USA... | reverse complement strand
ACTGCATGAGGAGATAGAATTAGAAGTTTTGTTTGAGAGAGGTAACTCCATACTATGAAATGTTTTTTTCCAGCAAAAAACATAAGGACAGGTGAGATACTCTCACGCTCGCCCATCCATAGAAAAAAGTCGAACCAAGTTATCAATAATCAATTATAAAGTGCCAAACTATATTACATGCATTAAACAAATGTAGGCAGTAGAAAATAAAAGCATGCGAACATACCTTTCTTTAAAATTTTCTTGCCCTTCGTCAGCGGTCACTGGATTCAAGAAATGATTCAAAATGTATCTAGCCTTTCCACATTGCTCTTCTGGCATGACCTACAAAATGAATGAAAAATACCACGACATAATAACAGATTGAAGAGGAATCTATCAATCTATATGATTTTATGCATATTTCTATACTCTTACCTGCACATAAGCACAAAGCCACGCGGATATACACACTGGAAGAGAACACATTCTTGACCGAAAAACATCCAGTATTTTTTTAACTTCTGCAAAGTTAATGGCGTCATTTTCCCACGCTAGAAGTAAGTGCTGCACAACACCGATAGAGTTCGTGCACAATTCATGCCAAAATACCAAGCTGCAAAGTAAATAAATGCTTCGTTACAACTCCAAACAACTCCAAACTTATAACTTGCTGCACAAAAAATGTGAGTTTAGGACTTTTTTCTAACCTACCTTGTATTTAATTCTGTATCCCCTTGCAAATACTGATTAAGAAGTAGATCCACTTTTTTCTGGTCACATCTAGCAGCAATAGCGTCAGGATTTTTTGCAACCTTGCTATCCACCATGCAACTATTGAACCATTCTTTGAAAAATGACCCACATTCTTCTAAAGGAAGAGACTATAACATAGTACAAACACAGTTTAGCTTCAATAACAGAAATTAAAACACAAAAATGTGTAAAATCAAGATGAAAAACATTTTAATTTACCTTTGATCCATATGATTGCACTATATAACACAACATCAAAAAAGAAATGTCAAAAATCATAGCTCGTGTCGCAGATGCTTTACTTCCTTCTCCAGTAACTTGTCTACTGCACTGATTGAGTTTAATTAAACGAGATGTGACTTGCTGGATACGTCCAGTGTAGTATGCGGCGGTCAAAAGTAGCTCAAAACTTTTGCCACGCATATCACACAAAACACTCAGAATAGCGTCCTATGAAGCACAATACAATGCAATCATGTAACTGACCATTGCCTTTATTCAATAAATATTTTAGAAGTAACTTCATGCCTGGTTTTTTCCATAATCGCCATCTAACGTTCGTAAGACAGATGTTAAAGTACTTTCCGCCTTTAAAATAGTAAGAACAGAATTTCCTGAGGTTTGATTGTTGGGAAAATGTTGGCGCCTAAAAGAAAATTCATGATGGAATACCAAAACATGGGTTCGGTTACATCAAATATGCTTAATTTTTTTTAAACTCCATACTTTTCCAGCAGTTTAGTTTTGTCAGTTTCAGTGATGACGGAAGTCTTGACTATACTTGTTAGAAAATGATCCAATGTATGACAATGTAGTTTAGCATCCGCAGTATTCAGTGCTGATTCATTTGCTAAAAAGGACTTTAATCCTTTCTTGATATCTTCCACAGATCCTAAATTGAATGCAACAGTGAATGTGAAATTTAAACCGCAGAATTATATTAAGATGAGAAAAATAATTTGCTAATAAAAAAAATAACTTGAATTCAGTCGCAAACCTAGTTTCTCTTTTAGTGTATTCAAAAGTGAAGGCAGCTGAAGAAATGTGAATCCTAAAAGCTTTGACTCGTGAGGCTTTCCAATAGAATCTACTAGTCCGTTCATTGTTGAATGAAAAATTTCAGCAAAGAAATCAGCTGAGCCTAAATTCTATAGAAAAAAGAATGATATAGATAATATTTCCTAGCGGCCATTTAAAAAATGTAAATACCCGTATGCTAACCTTCAGCTGCTTAGCAATAAGTAAATCGTTAATGATGTTCGGAGCCTCATTAGAAGTTTTTAACAACGCAGAAAATAAAACAATTGCTTGGATAGACGGACAGCCACTTTCTACTTGTTTTTGGTCCAGAGACTTCCAAAATCTTCCTAATCTATTTGCTGCATTTTTGTCATTTTTAAATCGAGAGTTTTTCAGGTGGTCCACAAGTCTGAAAATAGTGGTTTAGGTATTATGATATTATTAACATTAATACTGATAATTAAAACATAACTGCATGAACTCATTCAATAATGTGTTTTTATGTTACTTGATGACTTTCTGAATGTCTTCTTTGTGCCGCCCTTCAGAAAATTTCCCGATTTCTCTACACATCTTTTTGATATTAGAATACTGACCTACAAAATAAAGTTTAGAAAACGTCAAGGCAGAGGATTTGTGAAAAATACCATTAGAGTAGTTTCTAACTTACCTTCATCTTCCAAAACAGCCACATGAATGAGACTGCTAATAAAAGTATCAGACAATAAGTGAGAAATTAAATTTCGACATTTGGTAACTATGTTGGAGTCCTCATTTCCAATTCCACTGATGTCAGTAGCGTTTGGCTTTTCAGGAAACGATAAATCAGAAAGATTTTCAAGAGATGAGTACATGCAAGTCAGTAGCCAATGAATAACTGATTCTAGTGATACAGCGAGATCAATACATCTTGAAGGATCCATTAGATTGGAGTCTATTATGATTCTTTTCTGTAAAATCAGAAATTTTGCATCATGAGATTTCGTGAGAGAATCCATGAGGAAGCAAAGCATCATGTTAGCAGCATTAGCAATCAGCGTAAACACATAACTCGTACCTTGATGTTATCAAGCAAGTCCAAAAGACTAGTCACACAAAATGGTTTATGAAAACCATCATACTGACTTATGCTTCTCAACACAGCAGACACAGGAATGATCTGTAAAAAAGTGCATACGACCCCATCATTCTTCTGAAGTTCTCTCTTAATTAATTTAAATCAATCTATGAATCAACCTGTGAATAAATTGAGTGGATCAAATAAGACAAGACAAGGGAGTTGGGGCCAGGCCCATTTAAAGCTTGTTGGAGCATGCAACTTGCAATAAAAGTTCCATCCTCTTCTCCTTGAATGAGCTGTAGTAGAGAAATGTTACAATTCCGAAGTCCGTTAAATCATAATGCTACAAAACATAATTAAATCTTGAAGACTCACAGATCGAACGTGAATCCCCCACTGAACGTCTGTCCACCTTTCACGCCAAGCTCGCATAATCAGAGTTTTTGCCAAAGCCTCTTTAGTTGGCGCAGGGACCATTTTCTGGCTGCTGCCACTGTTTCCTTGGAATACTGCCACCATCTCGCACAAAAATACGGACGATGTCAACTTCTGAGAAACTACAAAAATAAAATGAAAATGTGACAAGAATCGAATGTAAAGAGTTTATAATTTTTGGTGACCACTATAATTATATCAAAATTGTATATTTGTTTTTAAATATATTTTAGAATGTGACAGCTCCCCGCCTCGAAATGTCCTGACGTGATGTAGATCATTGAAACACGGAGAGGATTTTTTATGGCTTCTTTAGGAATAATTGTAGGAGCCGCTCAACTACAAGTTTTGTAAACTTGAATTCAACAAGACTTTTACAAAAGCCTGCATTTATGGCCTGCCTGCCATAGCCTGCCTGCGTATGTATTGCATTTCCATTGCGATTCGTATTCGTTTGTGAGCTCAGCTCCGTTCATTTTATGCTGCTGTTATGTCCAGCCAGAGGGACACGAGATTATAGGCATAAAGGGATCACTACAGTTTCAGCCACACAGGGAGAATCATATTGATACGTTTTGTTAAAATTTTTAGCATTTTTCTTACTTGACTATTCCGAAAATAATAGTATTAACAGTGCTTAGTGTTTAAGCTTTGTCAAAACCGTCGTTTTAAGGTAAGATTTGTTTAAATTTTGATAAAAATATTCAAAGGAGGAGAAGGCGTGAGTTTATAAATGTTTTGAATCGTCAATGTTGGTATGCCCTTATGTTAAATCTGTTCCACTATTGAAGTTTAATAAACTGATGTAGTGATTGCTTTTGTTGGCAGTTTGCAGTTTTATACTTCGTCTCAGCTGTGACGGGGTGTATTTGGATTCGAATCTGGAAAACAGACACACGAGGAGTTTTATCTTTCATGTGCTTTAAAGGTGATGTCGTCAATTCACTTTGTGGCTCATCCACTTCCAGGAACCGATGAACAATTGAGCGAAAGGTATGTAATAAATCATTCGCTTTTAACTGGTACTAATTACGACTGCTAATTCATACCAGAATCAAAATCCAAATGTGACTATGTAAATTGATGAACTCCTTAGATTAAGAGAGTTGGGGGAGAAAATAAATCGTTATGGGCTGAACGTTCCAAGTGCTCTGTCTTGCCTTCGAGGAGGGCCACCGGTTCGTCAAGTTGCTGTTGGTCCTGCACACATTGCTGTGTTATTAGAGGATGGAAAAATTGCTAGAGTTGCATTTTCGGTCATATCCGATCGGCTGGATCTCAGTAGGAGTGAAGCGGCTAAAACGTAAGCCTTTTTTGCACACTTTTTTAATCACTGTGCTAATGTTTATGAACCTCAATTATTCATACATTGTCATGTATATATTCAGCTCCTCAAAATCCTTTGGGGGAAGTACCTCTTCTCGCCAACAAAGCCGACAGCGTGGTAGAATTAGCAGAACCACCACATTGAGAGGGGGTAGAGGTACCGGAGTAATTATGGGTTCGTCTCGACCAGTTGTTCCAGCCCAGTATGTTCCAGAAGAACTAATTTCTCAAGCTCAAGTCGTTTTACAAGGAAAATCTCGCAGTGTGATCATCAGGGAACTGCAACGAACCAACTTAGATGTCAATTTAGCAGTAAACAATTTGCTCTCTCGAGATGACGAAGAAGGAGATGATGCGGAAGATTCTCAAGATTCTTACGTTTCGGAGGATTTAATGTCATTGTTGGATGGTGGAATCGGAGGTGGTGCTGACCCAGTGATGCTCTCTGATGCTGTGGATGCGGTTTTCCCTGACGATATGTTTGCATATTCATCTTTAAGAAAGTAAACGGACTTACAAATCGTCAATTATTTTCACTTCTTATTGGAAATTAATTGTATTATGATTGCTATTTATATTTTTGTTACAGTCGAGCCTCAGCTGGTTCGAGAGCATTGCGTCATTCTGATAGGACCACGGCAGATTCAGCTGATCGTGACAGTTTCTCTAGGTGGAGAGATAGGCAGTATTTTGGACCACGAAGATGGCGTAAGTGGTTTTATACACAATTTTCCTGCTCAACTTTAAAGTAAGCTGATTAATTTTTATTTTTTCGTTTAATTTACAGTGGAAAATGCCTTGAGAGAGCCATGGAGTAACAACTCGAGTGATCCTACTCAAGGAGAATCTGGTAGATCAATGAAATCTGGTCAGACCGCCGGTAATAGTGGACATGGAAGTCAAGTAAATCAAAGTAATCCAATTTGGCTCTCAGACGAACTCGAATTTTGGCCAGACCCTTCGAAAAATTTGAAATTTGTTGCTATTGCTGCTATGCATAGTGAGTTAATAGCCGTGGGAGCTAATGGTCTTCTGTACCAGTGGAAATGGATTGACGTAGAGCCATACAAACATCCGGAGGTAACTTAATATACAATCGGCAATTCATGATTTATAATGTTTTGAGTCTAATTCCGTTCATTGATTTGTATACGAAATGTATTTGTTGTAGAATCCATATATTTGTCATCCAAGAACAATGGGACTTGGTCTATTGGCCGAAAAAGTTGTCTGCATTTCCTCGTCGCCCATACGATGTTCAGTGAGCACTGAGTCGGGAAAGGTAGTCACTTGGGTAGATGAATCAATCGCTCATGTGGCAAGTCGTTTGGAGCACAACACCCAGTTGTTTGCTGATGCTTTTGGAGGAAAGAAGATTGTAGAATTGTTCACTTGCAACTTGTACACTTTAGCTCGAACGGAATGCAACTCATTATACTGGTGGGGAGTACTGCCTTTCAATCAGCGGAAAAAGTTGTGGGAGAAATATAAGTCCAAATCTAAGAAACAACATAGGCCAGCTGCTGGAACAGCGTCTGGAAACTGCTCAAACAGCCACAGTCATGCAACCAGTGCGTCGGATATCACTGTTGGTTGTCAAGTCCTCATGCGTGTGGCACCTATGTACCAGGCTGGATCTATTGGATTCACTACAGCTGGAGGAATTCCCAAAGTTGGTCAGCTCCTGAACTCTGCTTGGGGATTGACGGATAAATGCCATTTCAAGGTAAGGCCAGTCGTAATATTATAACTGTTTATGTAGTCAGGAATTCCAATAGTCTATAGGTTTATGTTTTGGGTTTTTTGCAATATCTTTTATTTTTTAAAGGTTTTACCGGGTCCTCCAAAAACTGAAGTGAAGAAGTCGGAACCTCGCTCTACTGAATCGATGCCACCTCCGCCATCTCCTGCTAGTTCTACATGCTCAGATACAACTCTTCCATCTACTTCTCAGAAGCGAGCTAAAAAGGGACCAGCTGTTCGAGAAGGATACGAGAAAAAGGATGAGGAGGAATGGAATCTAAAAGACGTTGTATTTGTGGAGGATTCAAAAAACTTTCCTATGGGACGCATTTTGAAAATTGACGGATCTTATGCTGTAGTTAAATTTAATCAATCCCCAACAACCTCTGCGCCGGCGGCTCCACCGGTGACTACAACTCCGGTTGCCAAAGATGTTAAAGATAAAGAGCCGAAAGAAGAAGATGTAGCTTCAGTCCTGCAAGACTGTAGACTCCTTCGACTGGATGATCTTCAAGCTGTTAAAAATGGAACCTTTCCAAAATCTCCGGATTGCATCCAAAAAACTCCCCGTAGAGTCCACATTTCAGATGTAAATAACATTCTGTCTCTATCGGTCGATTCTGTCGGAATACATGCTATTGTTCGAGACCCCAAGAAAGTCTACTACAAAACGTATAATTTAAGCTCTGGTAAGGCAGAATCAGAGAGTGCTTTTCCTTCCGAAACAGGAGCAGTTCTAGGAGCGGATCCAGGAAACATTTTTCTGGAATGTAATGCTGACAATGATGTCATGAGTATTTTAAGAGATGGGAATGGAACATTTTATCCTGTAGTGAAAGATTGTTTGGAGTCTATTAGAGACCCCATTTTGTTGAATTTACCGCCAGTGCGATCCCTTGGAAAAGGAATTCACGCATTACCACATGTGGGGTCGTCTCAGAAGAATCAAGTGGGAGTTCTTTTTGTAGCCTTTGAGCAACAATTGCTTATGCCTAAGATTTTGAAATGTGACTTGGAAGGTGTGAAGCAAGCGTTAGCAAATATAAGTAATGATGAAAGTCGTACAACAGTGGGGACCAGCTCTAGTAAAGTGGCATCCGAAAAGTGTGATGGAAATCGGAACATTTTTCATGCGGCTGTGACTATGGCTATGCCGACCACAAACAAGGAGACAGAAACTGCTGGAAGTACTTTATTGAATGTATCTAGCGGCGGAGCTGGTGTAATTTCTGTGAACACGACTGTAAATACGCCAACATCTAGTGCATTGTATGCTGGTAGCTCATTGGAAGGAACTATTGATAATTTGGCCAGCGTTTTGGGAACTGCTAGTGGTGAGTGAAAATTTACCTTTCGTTTGTCGTCATTGCCTTCAGTTAATGTTAATGCGGTGAACAAAATATATTTAGGACACAATGCTTCTGGAAATGCAACTTCTCATTTAATAGAGACGGAAGACTCTAACGAGAGTACTGAATCTAATGTGGTTTTGGGATTTCGTGGTTTCGGATCTGTAAGTCCCAATCCCAATTCGTATGGACAATCCGGGTCAGGATCGGCATCTCCTTGTGTTTGGGACCCCAATGAACGAGTCAAAAACTCTCTGAGTGCAATAAAATTAATGTGCGAGTCACCTGCGCTGGACCCTTATTTGCTTCAATTGTTATCAGAAAAGTAAGTTTAAAAACTAAATGTGTAATCAAGTCACTGTAGTAAATCATATTTTGAAGAAAGGTTTATTTAATTATATTTTGTATTTACTCCAGGGATGGGAAAGGACAAACGCCATTTATGTTGGCCGTGGTCAACAGAGCATATGGTGCTGGTTTAACATTGTTCGACACGATTAAAAAGATTGTGAAGGACCGAACTACAGACTCTGAAATGCAAAAGAAGGTAATCAAATTTTTCAATTCGGTTTTCGATAGATTCGTTCGCTCATCGCTCGTTCGTTCCTTTGCTCATATAAAATAATGTTTTGCAGATGCTGTTGTCAATGGTGTATCCACCCGGTTCTGCTGCTGATGACTGTCCATTGCACGTTCTCTGCTGCAATGATAACTGCAGCTTCACGTGGACTGGGGCAGAGCATATTAATCAGGCAAGTTTTTCAACCGTGTAACCATTCTTGCATAATAAAATAAAAAGTACACCGGAATGAAAGCTAATGAAAATACATGGTTTTGTAATGTAGGATATATTTGAGTGTCGAACATGTGGTTTGGTGGGTTCTCTGTGCTGCTGCACAGAATGTGCACGAGTGTGTCACAAAGGGCATGACTGCAAACTTAAGCGAACCTCCCCCACTGCTTATTGTGACTGCTGGGAAAAATGCAAATGTAAAGCTTTGATCATGGGAAATCAGCAAACACGTTATGAACTGCTTTGTAAACTGATTTCTGAAACGGATTTGGCAAATGTGAAGAACTCCAGGTATTTAAAATGAAGATAAATTAGCGAAACTGCCCTAATTCCCTGTTATATTCCTTTCTGTTCAACTTTCAGAGGAGAGAATATATTGCTCTTTCTGGTCCAGCGGGCTGGAAGGCAATTACTTGAGCAAAAGCAATATCGAACTGCTCGAAGTAGAGCTTCAAGTTCTCAGAGGAAGCCTGCTGAAATAGGTATTTAAATATATTGTTTTTACTATGACTTGTGCATATGATTTTAGAATGTTTGTTTTTGTACCCTTTATTAGATGGAGAGACTCCAGATCATGACTTACAGCCTCCTAGATTTAGTAGAACTGCATTGGAGCAAATGCTTGACGATTGGGCTGCAGTGAAAGCTATGGTTATGTCAGGCGTTGCTGACGGAAATGGAGACGAACAAAGTGGGACAGCTTTATTGGATAAATTTACCTACAGAATTCTTGTAAAGTGTGGCAATGAAGTAAGTTTTAGCTTTAAAATATCTATGATTCGTGTGGTGAAGCTTTTGCAGGATGACATTATCATATATAAATTTTTTCAGATGTTGGATATTCTTTTGACCACTCTTATTCGTGAAATCCAGTCCAAAGTAGCTAACAGACGAGAGGAAGCTGAAATGGTTGCTCGACGGTTCATTCGCTCTGTAGCCCGTATATTTGTAGTTATTAGTGTGGAAATGGCACCCGCTCTTAAAAAAGGAATTACGCCAACGCATGTAGAATCTTGTCGCAAGGTTTTCTTAGCTTTGATTACTTATGCTATTGAAGAACTCTGTGAAATTGCAAATTCTCAAATCGCTCCTGTTCGTTTGGGAGTTGTGCGACCCACTGCTCCATTCCCACTGCTCAATACTACTTCTGAAAGCGCCAGTACCAGGGTAAGTAGTTTAATTTTATATTTGAAGATTCGATTTAGCTTCTTGTTCTTCTTTAAGTTTTTTCATCAATTACCTTTAGCACTAGTTTATAATAATAGCGGACTCACTTGATTTTTGCTATTTTAGGGAAGTGAAGAGCTTTTCAGTGTGGAACCTCTACAGCCTCAAGTTGCCTCTACTCGCTCAGACGATGATTCCAATGCAGATTTGACCAATGCGAACTCCTCCAGGCAGCGAAATTCTGATTCCCACCGTGATTCGCTCCAATCAGTTGGGAATGACACAGAAAGGATTCGGGTGGACTCTTATGCAAACACACAAGATGATCAAGATGTATATGGAGACAGTGAAGATGTACTTGAAGATCAAGATGCTGAGCATGATCAAGATGGTCATGATCATGAAATGGATGGTGGTGATACGGAGGACCAATCTCAACCAATCCGTGGCAGTCAGGATGCCAATGCGGAAGGAGTAGAACAAGAATCTGATATGGAACTAGATTTACTTGCCGAGTCTGAAAGTGATTCTGATGATCAAAGTAATTTAAATGATGCTGCCAGTTCGGTGGCTCAAAGGAGTATCCAGACTCACGCCACAGCTGGGTCTGATGCGGGAGGTGGAGTTGGAAATCTTGCCCTATTTTCTGAAGATGATTCTGACGACTCTACTCAACAGGTGACTATATTATTGTGCTTATAACTGTTGATGGTTAGATTTGTAATTGTGTCCTGTCCAGCGTTAAAATGTATTTAATTTTAATTAAGCAGGAAGAAGAAGAAGACGATGACGAGGAATCTGAGGGCAACGAAAGTGATGATCGGGATACGGCTGTTGTGGCCACTAACGCAGCCTCAGCTACTGTGGGAGGAGGTACAGTTAGTAGTGGAACCACTGTAAGTGGTGCAGGTGCTACTTCTAGTAGTACAACTGTGGATGAGTTCACGATTGGTGGTGAGGATCAAATCTTTGAACGAAGACAAACAAATCAGAGAGCAAATCTTGCGCCAGTTTCCATGCAATGGGCAATTAGAAGTAGAGATCCACCACCAATGCGCACAGGAGCTTCCACTGGTCTCGTTTTCATTGACCATGCATCTGGAACTATGCGTCGGTCCACTTCTTCGACAGCAGCCGCAGCGGCGGCCGCGGCAGCTGCTAGTACTGCTCAAGAGTCTGCAACAATGGCTACGACAGCTTCTGCCCTAGCTCGTGCCTTTGGAATTATCATGAGGTTTGATTTTTTTATTTTAAAAGAAAATTAGAATAGTATGCGTGAATATTGTGTATGTGTATTCACGGATTGAATAATCACAGGGAAATCGGGGACCTTATGAAGCATTTGCAAGAATATCCAACACTGTCAACCAGACTTGCTAAGAAATTGGAAATTACTCAAGAAGATGTTGACAAATTGCAGCTTCATCTAGACCAACGGCTGCTTAATATCTGGAAATGGTTAATGAATATAATGGATTCAGCCGAGTCTCAACTTCGTTTCGGAGCTTCACTCACGGTGACTTCTTCTGCCACGGAAACTTTTCTCAACCACTCCGCACATCGGCATCATCATAGGAGCATTACATCTGCTGTCACTTCTGCTAGTAGTATGTGGGGCCGAAGTGGACTTGCAGGGGGAACAGACTCTGCATCTGCTCCTACTCGACGAGATAGAGAAGACGCTAACAGTGCTCGACGAGAGTTCCTCTCCTATTCTTTGTCCCTTATGCGAGCTCACAATGCGGAACATTTGGACAGTCTGCCGGTTATTGATGTCTCCTCGTTGAAACATGTTGCATATGTTTTCGATTCTCTAATTTATTTCCTCCGAAGTGGGAGTGACAAGTTTAATGCCGCTGGAGTACCTGTTAGTGTGGAAGGAGGGGCTACTACTGATTTTGATAACTTGATTGTACATGACCCAGATGAGCCGGATGATATGAGTTTCAATTCTACAATTAGTACTGTAGATGCTAGTGAGTATGATGAAGATGCTAGCCAGAGTAGTAATGCGGGGAAGCAGGTTGGCAAAACTCATCATTTCTTCCAAAGATCGGATTCAACTTTGTGTCTTGGATGTCCAGCTCCTGATCCTTTCCAGGTATGTGTTAAATTACGTTTTTTTCTGGGACTTTCACTTTATATAATGAAATAAATCATATTAATTGGCTGGAATGTATTATCTCAGGGTCCTGTTGGAGAAAGTCTTCCTTTAGCTGAAAAACCGCATTTATTGCAACCTAATGCTCGTAGAGAGGAATTGTTTGGTCTCACAAAGACGATTGAAAACTCTGAATTGTTGGAGATTAAATCTTCCCACCTTGGAATAACGTCACGATCAGAGGATACGCCTAGTTATGCTCCACTGCTTGCAAAAAGAGCATCCCAACCATCTATTAAGGAAGAGGATATGATCGTAGAGACTGCCAGTACCTCGGTTATCGCTGAACCTATGGACTCTGGCAACTTTAAAACAGAAAGTCAGATAACTTCTGCGTTTGCCAAAGTCAGCAAAACCACAGATCTAGAAACAGTTGCAAAAGTGGAGCCAGAAAACACTCATTTAGCTCGCATAGTTAATGTTGAGCAACTACCAGCAGGCACCATAACTCCTTGTACACCAGTTTTAACGAAGCCTCCACCGTTAGTAAAAATCCACTCGATTGAGTTAAATTCTAGCACTACTGGTTCTCAGTCTACTCCTTCTTCATCTTCCCATGGCAGTGCTTTGTCGATCCCTAAATGGGGCTCTCCACAAAGTGTTCCTCAAGATTTGAGCATGGCCAACCGCAATGAAGGTTTCGTTGAAGCCACTAGTGACAGTATAGCTAGTCTAAACTCAGGAACTACCACTTCGTCTGTTTCCAGAGCTCCCATTATTGTGTCAACCAAGAATGTCGTTGCACCAAGTAATAAATCGACTACTGTAGAACTATCCTCCAGTGCCGAAGCTACTATGGGAAGGTCTGTCTCCAAGAGTGTAATTGTTTGTCATAGACAAGGAAGCTCACTGAATGTAAGTTTTTTGTGTTTTGTACTTATTTATTTCTACTACAAGTGGCTGTTGCTCAGTTAATCAAATGTCTAATGATATTTTGTGTTTTCGTTACAATGATTTAGGACTCAAGTACTGATGCTCCAGATATTTTAGTTGTGCCAATGGATTCAGCTGAAAATGTATCCGCCCATGTGACTGTAGAAACAACACCAAGACCCAGTGGAACAATGAGCTTATCAGGTCGGCTCCCAGCATTGACGCCAATGATGAAGCAAAATAACGGTTCAGATGGCAGTGTTGCTCGGAGACAGCAATTGGTTTTGTTGAACTCTACTGTTATGTCTGATGAAGTGCTTCTTGGTCGTTGGAGATTGACTTTAGAGTTGTTTGGTCGTGTTTTTGTGGATGACGTGGGACTGGAGCCCGGGTCCGTAATTTCCGAGCTGGGAGGTTTCCCTGTAAAGGAAAGTAGATTTAGACGAGACATGGAGAAGCTACGAAGTTCTCAGCAAAGGGATCTTACGTTGTCTAAATTGGATAGGGATCGGAATCAACTTTTGCTGCAAACATTCAAAGAGTTGAACAATCAGTATAGCTCTTCTCAACGAAGAGCGACTTCTCCCCATCCTCCTATTGCATTTAATCGGGTTAAGGTATGTATTGTATTCACGAAACGTATTGTTTGTACTTATCGGAAGAAAACAATTAATGTGATTGTATTGTTATAGGTAACTTTTAAAGACGAGCCGGGTGAAGGAAGTGGAGTTGCTCGAAGTTTCTACACTGCTATAGCGGAGGTGAGAATTTCAGTGATGATAGTTTGAAGGATTTTTGTTTGTGCGAAAAAAACTAAATACTAAAATCTATTTCGATTTCAGGCAATTTTATGTGATGAGAAACTGCCAAATATGGAGAGCTGCATTGTTGGAAGTAAATATAGCTCACAATTTAATGTTCTCCAACGATTGCGTTTAAGAGATGACTATGTCCGCAGGGGTCAACAAGTCAGAATTGTTAAGGTATTTTGATTTACATTTTCATGGTTTTTAGGCTAGATGGAGCGAATGAAAGGGAAGAATGTGTTGTGTAATTGATTTTTTTAATAGAGAGGAGCACCTAGAGTCAGGGAAGTGAGGAGAAACTTGTCTTTTGACGCGAGACCTTTCCATCCTGCAACTAGTAGTGGAGAAGGAACATCAAATCCTTCGTCTTTGAATGATCATCTCTCAACTCATCAACAACAAATCGGGGAGAGATTGTACACTAAGGTGAATAACGTAAGACTGTTTAAGGAGTAATGGTCTTTGCTCATGTGAGTTGAGCAGTCGTTAGCAATGATTTTGTTGTTGTTATTTAGATACATGCTGTGAGACCATCGTTGGCACCTAAGATAACAGGAATGCTTTTAGAACTGCCTCCACCACAGTTGCTTATACTGTTAGCTTCAGAAGATTCTCTAAAGCAAAGGATTGATGAAGCTGTAGACATTATTTTGACTCATTCTCGTGATATCTCCGGGGAAGCCTTGATCGACTTAGATGTGTTCAACTTTTCCAAAAATAATAGCACTAGTTCTAATGCACAAACTGGAACTACTACTGGGGGTACAACAGTGAAGAAAGAAAGTGAAGAATGGGATTCTGAAGGTGGTCCGGACAACAGTCCTTTGTTTTATCAACCTGGATTGAGGGGATTCTCTTCCCCTAGGCAAGGAAAGGCCTCCTCTGAAAGACTCAATGCGTTTAGAAATGTTGGAAGGTAGAGATTTTTTAAAGAATGTTTATATTGCTATTTTATTTTGTATGTTTTTGTATCCAATCCAATTCCTACAAAAAAATCTTGTGTTTAGAATCGTGGGCCTATGTCTTCTTCAAAATGAACTTTGCCCGTTGTTCCTGAATCGCCATGTGGTCAAGTTTATCCTTGGACGTCCTATCAAGTTTCATGATATGGCGTTCTTTGATCCTGTGATGTATGAAAGTTTCCGTCAGTTGATTTTGGATGCAGAAAGTAAAGATAGTGAAAAATTGTTTGCGTCTATGGAGTTAACATTCAGGTAAATTGCTGATAATGTGTTGAAAACTTATATTTAAGCTTAGCATTTTTTAAATTTCACAATTGTATTTTCTGTGTAGTTTGGATCTGAGTGCTGATGAAGGAGGGAGGAATGTTGAATTAATTCCTGGTGGGCGCTCTATCGAAGTTAATGAACAAAATGTGTATGAGTATGTAAGGAAGTATGCTGAATATCGAATGGTGCGGTCTCAGTATAAAGCTTTGGAAGAACTGAGAAACGGTGTATATGATTTGTTACCGGCCTCAGCTTTAGATGGTAAGATATTTTTGGGAAGATTTGAAAGCAACAGCTGTAAATGTGTAACATTATGTTTTATCTTTTTCAGGTATGACAGCAGAGGATGTGAGACTGCTTCTAAATGGCGTTGGTGAAATCAATGTTCAAACGCTCATCTCGTATACTTCTTTCAATGACGAAAGTGGAGAAACTGGTGATAAACTGTTGCGCTTCAAAAAATGGCTGTGGTCGGTCATAGAGAAGATGAGTAATTTGGAAAAACAGGAGCTGGTCTACTTTTGGACAGGATCTCCAGCATTACCAGCTTCTGAGGATGGATTTCAACCTATGCCCAGTGTAACAATTCGTCCTGCAGATGACACTCATCTGCCGACTGCAAACACATGCATTTCAAGACTTTACATACCCTTGTACTCGTCAAAATATATTCTGAGGAGCAAAATATTGTTAGCAGTAAAGACAAAGAATTTTGGTTTCGTATGAAATGTTATAAATACGTTTTTTTAGTAATTATATGGTAATGAATGGCAAATCGTTGGCAGTAAAAAATCTTTTAAGGTAGATTTTTTTTTGTAGCGTATAATGCAAAAGGTTTATGGGACTTCCAATGAATCTTTGCTGGATTGTTGAAAATTTTTGTCCGTCTTTGCCCTTGTTGAGTAAGAATGAACTATGTTATGAGACGTTGTGATGTTAGAAACATGATTTGAAATGAATAAATCAAATTTTCTTACAAAGATTATTGATATTGCTTGTAGGTTTGTCATTTTATGAGAGCGAAGAAATGAATATACGAATTCGCGATTAAAATGGCACCTACTACACATTATCTCTTTGATTCGTTTTATTTTTAGTATTAGTTCTGTAAGAATACCCGCGTTATTGAAACTGTATAAATGTAAGTTGGGATACGGATGACCTCTAATTTACTGCACTAGATTACACATTAGCTGCCGTGTCTTATCTGCAATCCAATTCTTCACCATTACGCAGTAATCTTAGTTTCTTTCCGTCATTTTCTCTGATATCCTGTAATTGACAACAAACTCTTGCACTGTCCCTGTTATTTTCCTATGGTTACCTTTATTAAAACTTCTCAGTGTGTAGAGCATCCGTTTCGAAACACCTCTCATTATCCTCGTTGCTTATTTATGTTGATTGCAAAAGTCATTAAGGTAATTAACAACTTCTTTCCATAAGCTGGAGAAGTTTGCTCCAGTAACTTAAGTTTGCTGTGCCTCACACCTAAATAGATCCTTTATGACCGTTTTGGAAGATTCTATTTTTGTGTCGGCTGGGCTAATTTTAGACAGACAGTACTATTATGAAAGAAATCCAGTTTTAAAATAGCTTTAAAGCGGTTTTGGCAAATACGGATGTGTTTCGTGAATTCTAGAGATAAATAAGCATATCTTTTTTTCGATCAGCAGCACGTACCGTTTCTCCCATTAGGTTACGTCAGTAATTCAGCAGTCCCATTTCATTTAGATGTTATCACATTACCCCAAAAGTTCTTGGCACTTTGTTTGCATTATTGAGTAATTTTCATAAAATAAGGCATTCGAATTAGTAGATTTGTTTTTATTAGTTGTTAATACACTTCATTCCATGAGTTTTCACTAAAAAAAGGTTTAGTATTGATTCTGATGTAATAACTATTTACTCTTGGTGTTATTTTTTTCCGTCGATGTTTTTGTTAACAATCGAGAAAGGTTAGGATTTAGTTTTGTTGCAATAATGTAGTGGTGTGAATAGGCAAAAACTGTTAAATAAAATGTATAGACTTTGTGTTTGTTGACCGGGATTTCCATTTAAATATTCCAATGCTGCTTACAGGATTAAACTGAATTTAATTTCACCAATTGATTGGTTTAGATGTTATGAATATTGCATTTTAGCAGTCACTATTTTGCAATGCAATCTTGCTGTTAATGAGCATAGAATTTATAATTTTTGCATCAAATGCAAATACAGTTCAATTATGTATGCAGGCTTACTTTTAAATGTCAAATTATTTGCACTCCTATAGTTCAAGAATATGAATCGGTAAATATTACTGTACTTTGCGAGCTTAAACTGAATTAATGCTTGTTTATGAATAATAATAAATCAATATAATTGCTGGTGCCAACAACCATTTACATAGTTAGTGGTCTAAAAAATATTTTGCAAAACAGCATAGTAAGTTGTATAATTAACCACAAGCATAAACAATTGCTCCCATCTCATATGATGCAAAGTCTTCGATTTTCAATTTGTTGTAAAAATTTGTTGTTGAGTTGGAGCTACTTCCAGCCAACCCGTGTGGCATACGTGAGTAAAACCACATCACAAAACAATAATTTTCAGTCACAACTGGCTAGACAAAATTGACTTGTTAATGTCCTAATCAAGCAGATCCTTAAATACTATTTTCTAGTTCATTCCGAACTAAAAAAGTTATACTGGACTGATCTTTCAGATCCGCATTGTCTGGTTTGTGTGGCAAAGTCATGGCACATTACAATGAAAATAAATCTATGTATTTCTGGAATCTTCAAGTCTATGACTTATACATTGTACCTCTGCCAATCTTTGACTGTCTCATATCGTCTTTCTCGATTATGTATGCTCAGTACTGACATGGAACAGAAAAATTGCTTTCCTATGTCAAGCAGACATTTTACATGAAACAGATTTCTCGGGTTCTGTATAGGCAAGTTATAATCCCAGTTGCATTCAATCCAATCCACAAATCTTGTCACATTATATTGGTTGCTTGAAAGCCAGCAATTAATATCTGACAAAAATCAGTGAAGCAAAGTTGAACATATTAATGAAAATATCCATTTGCAAAAAAATGCTGTTCTCATTCATTAAGCTGAATCTTTTATGAAGCTAATTTCTTCTGATAAAAGACAATTCTTACAACGCATGGGAGTTAATCTATAAACATAAACTTATGGGATGTGCCAAATAGAAATCATATATGCCCATACTTTTATTTTAATCTCACTAACTAAAAGCAAAAATGAGCGCTGGAAAGATTTATGAACACGTTTTGAACATAGAAGCGACTACATAATATAATTAGACAAGCTGAAGCTTATAGTTGAATACCTGAAAGCAAAATCTCACTTGCGTTCATTTATGTCAAGTTTAGCGTGTTGTTGCGGGATTTCCATTATCACTGCAATTTACTACAAATCTATTGTAACTACTTTTCCATTCACATTCGCTGATGAGATCATCTGATCTTTCATTGTAACTTCTTAGAATAAGTGATGCGGTTTTGAAAATAATGTAGACATGCAATACCACATAGTATAGTTTGGCACACAAATCTATAGTACTTGGGTGATGTCATAAAATCCAGATCTTACAAGTAATAGCAACTATGCTCTACGATTTCCCATGAATACATGAGTGGTACAGTATGGAATATTAATTTTCTTGTTCAATGACTATTTAACTAACAAGGATAATACTTGACAATCAGTGCACAATTAGTAGGGTTAGCATGTTTACAAAAATTAAAAACCTAAGAAAATTGAATGCACAGAAACTACCACATCTTTTCAACTTTTGAGAATCAAAGTCTATATAAGTGGTGAGCCGCACGACAAGTCAAGTCAGTCTGCTCATTTGAACGGTGAGCTATTGTACATATAGTCCTTGGGGCGAAGCAACGATCATTATACTAGAGAAAAAGATACTGGGATAAAAGCATAAAAAATATTTTAAATTCTCTATTTGAGTAAGGCAAAGTCTAACATTATCAAGCTTCTAGTTAATCCTTCATATGTGTTTAAGTGAATTAAACCGTGTCTTACTTACTTGTATAGTTAATTACGACAAAGCTTGATAGTGTTGTGTACCGTGCAGCCAGCACTGACAATACATGGTGTATTATTTTGTGGTTAAAAAGTGCACATTGTAATTTATTGGAATTCTGCAAATTATACATCGAGTGACGACACCTGAGCTATAAAATAGATAGAAATTTTTTAGCCTTTCCAAACATGGACATTGTGTGGCTACCAATTTGTGCTGCGTAACTTTTTTCATAGTTAAATATTTCAACATTATTTGAACTTGGGAAATACCTTTAGTAAAATCATTGACTCTTATGTATGTGATCAACAGTTGTGATAAACTTGAATGAATAATAATTGAAATTGATTTTTCTTTTGCAACCATACGTTTTTTGCTGGTGGTCAGCCTTGTGACACAATTTATTACCTTCAGCCCACGTCCTTTGAGACTTTGGATAAAATGAGAAATAAACGGCAAGTAGGAGGAAATGGAGCATTCAATGAGCAATTCCTGTTACCAACAGCTTGCATTACAACATGCAGTACAAGTAGTAGTAGTAGTAGTAGTCTGTGTCCAGTTTCATGTTTTTCCCAGGACAAGTGTGTAAGAGAAAGTGGTGACGCTGAAATGGACCAGATTATTAACGCGTGTGAAGATAGGTTAGGAAATAGTGGTGAGAAATGTTGGGTGTCAAGTGCTCCACTTTATAACTCTCTGGAGAGGACAAATGATAGCTTTAAGGAATTGAAGAGAAACACTTGTAGAAGAACGCACACGGATGATGAACGGTTCTTAAGACGCCCAAATTCCTTCTCAAAACTCGCGTGGTTTCTCCTGGGAACTCTTTTTCTACTCAGGTTCGTCTTAAATGCAACAAGCAAATAGAGCTTGTATTAAAAATGATATATTGTCGGAGACTTTGGGCATTGTTTTCGTACGTAAAGTTTGTCTTGGATGCGGTAGCAGAAATTCGATACACATCTAGGGATATGAGGTGTGGTAAACACTTATGCACTAGCCATATCTAATAACTAAACTTGAAGCCTTTTGAGAAAACTTCCGGATGCTTCTCATCCAGCCATCAATCATGAGTCTTATAGAAAAGTGTTGCTGGCATGTCAAAAGTTTCTAAAGCATTTGTAACTCTGTAGAAGTGAATTTACATCCTTTTTTCCTAAAGCTGCACTCTCTAATCTTCTACTAGTTTTCGCTATACAAAATACTGTTCATAAATAACTATATCACGTTTTAACTAACTAACTATACTTTGAAGGCGACATTCGAAACTTTCTTCATTATTGGTTTTGCCAATAGATAAAAATGAAGTATCGCCCGGAGTGTTCTCTTGTGTGTGATTTAATGATAATAATCACATCACACACTGTGAATAGTTTATGAGTATGACTAAAATATATTTGCTTTTCTTCATACCACACAGTTGCTGTCCATCTTCCCAAAGTTGGGCAATCCCTAGCATCCAGGAAGATTTTGATGACGGAGGACAAACTCCTCTTGCTCGAACTCGCCGTGACAAGACGCTCAATGCGGACACTTCTTTTGATGAGAGCATCATACCGACAAACTACAGCATTCATGAACCTCCCCCAACTAATGACAGTATGTGAATACAATTAAGCTAAATTATAATAAATTGTTAATCAATATTCGATCTTAGCTATCATAATGTAAGTGGATAACAGAAAACTTTAAAAACGTTGAGTGGCTGCAAGCTGCTACATATGTGGCTAAACTTGAATATTCAGTGCTATGAAATGTTATCGGTTATGCTGTTTTCAGTTTTCTTTAATTGGCTGGCGTTCAAACACTACAATAAAATCGCAATAATTGTTCGATTTTTTCGTTCGTTCGTTTCTTTACTTAAATACAAGCTCAAGTAAATATCAGCATATTCGAAATAGTAAATTATTTTTTGGCACTAATTAAGTTAGTGAGTTGCTAACAGGAAGCAGTGAGCATAGTCAATAGTTAAATCAGTAAGTTACATTGTATTTATTTGATTAATTAACCGTTGCATTGAAGGTCATAGTTATTGACACTTGTATGAAACGAAGGTTTCAGTCCTCACGCTCTGCGTTACTACTTTGTTTGTTACCTAAATCTTTTTTTCTGGAGCAATATATTATTTACAAAATGTATTCATTTTCAATTTTTTCGAGTAAATGAACCTTGAAGGTCAAAGTATGAAGAAACTGACATAAAAAATC
>Ga0210040_10003561_pt1 | contig 20979 bp, 12 predicted proteins | sample CryGeyCG12114_NA_FD_185462 | JGI IMG/M metagenome (GOLD analysis project Ga0210040, IMG submission 185462) | Groundwater microbial communities from aquifer - Crystal Geyser CG19_WC_8/21/14_NA (SPAdes) (version 2) | ecosystem: Environmental > Aquatic > Deep subsurface > Groundwater | place: USA... | reverse complement strand
ACAATTGTATGGACGCACACAGATAATCGGAATAGCTTGTCTCTGCTATGTTCCGAATCCCAATCACAGTCTGTGATTTTAATCATTTTAGTTCACTAACTTGTTGTAATGCAATGCTATGGCATGCATTTGTGTGTATTCGACGTCCGTTTGAGTTTTGAGAATACAGTATATTCCAAAACTGTGGCAACCAAAACCATAGAAATCAACAAACTGATTCCAAAAACACATGTCTCATTTTAAAATGAACACTTTTTCAAATTTTGTTAGCACAGTAACCAGCAAAAGCTAACCATTACCACATAACTATAGAGTAAAATAACTCTACTTTAATTCTAAAATTCCGTGCACACACACCAAAGTAGGCCAATAAGGATATGATAAATGATAAATAATATTTTGTGTGCTCTATAAATCAAAACTGTCTGGTTAATTTAATTGATCAAATTCTGCAAACTAATTATTAGCGCGTCAAGTTTTAAAGTTGTGAAATTGAGCTGTAAGGTCACACACCTACTGTTTCGCTCAGCATCACGCGGTATACAATTGAATTTTTATAATATAATAATTATCAACAACGCTTATTTATTGAGTTTATTGTGTTCTTGGTTCAGATTCACAATTTTTTTTTTATCCTTTAAGCATTGACCAATGTAAATTTTCTATGAATATGGGAATAAAAAATTTATTTGTCAAAAACTTGGTCATATTTATCATATGCAGTATCATGGAGCCCTTCGAACAACAGGTTTTCGATTTCCTAGCTAGTCGTGAAAAATTTGACAAAATGAATCTTATACCTCATACAATGTTTTTTTGCGAGCCAGATCTACCTTAAAATTAAAAATGGCGGAAGCTCCAGCCATTGGAATAGATTTGGGAACAGCTTTCTCTTGCGTTGGTGTATTTCAACATGGTAAAGTCGAAATTATTGCAAACGATCATGGTAATCGTAAGACGCCCAGTTACGTTGCATTCACTGACATTGAACGCCTGATTGGAGACTCTGCAAAAAGACAAGTGGCCAAAAATCCATCCAACACTATTTTCCGTAAGTTATTGTTATTTAAGTTAAATATAATTGTATTCGTCGCAATAGCACTCTTACGAAAAATTAACTATTTTATACAATATCTTCCCAGCCTATCTCAAGACGATTTTATCTAACAGAAATTCCCCTCCATGCAACGAGTTTAAACTGTTTCAGTTCTTTTGAGAAAGCATAGTAAAAAAAAATTATATGCCGCTCATCCGCGCGGTAATCGAAAGGAGACAAAAAAGCACGACTCCAAGGCAAACTTCTTATCCAGTCTAATACGAATACTAATAAAAATACCAATCTAAAGCTCTAGTCGCTGCTGAAAGTAAAGTAGCTGCTATATGAATCAGTTTTAGACTTAGTTAGTCAGTTTAGACTTGCACATTTTGACGCCATGTTTATATTTCAAATTTTCAATGATTTTCACCAATCAAAAATTAAAAACCTGAAAATCTTCAAGCACAAACAGCTAGTACAACATAGGAAAGTCAATTACCCTGCTAATCGCAGCAATTCATAAATTTGCCACATTGCAAGCTTTTGCAACGCCACCTGAAATACTGAACTCGAATAAATCACTTAATAGAACTTTCAGAACAAATAAATAAAACACTGGTAACTAAACTAGCTGCTTAAGATATCGCCTGTTGTTACACGATACTAATAATCACTAATTTTTGAAATAATTGAAGGTTTAAATAAACCACCACACTCGAAGCAAAACAGCTGTAAAATAATATCAGTTTGAAAAAGCTTTCGTTTTCCATTTGGCTCTAAATGATATAAATATTCCTTCAATGGAGTAAGCTATTAAATATACGATTACAGCTTCGACTAAACAATTTTATTGATGCTTGAAAATATTTAGATGCTAAACGTCTGATTGGTCGTAAATTTGATGACCCATCCTTGCAAGTCAAAATAAAACACTGGCCTTTCAAGGTCATTAACGATGGTGTGAAACTACAATTACAAGTCGAATACAAAGGAGAGAAAAAGTATTTTTGCCCTGAAGAGGTATCTGCAATGGTGTTAACCAAAATGAAAAAGACTGCAGAAGCTTACCTAGGAAAAACAGTAACTGATGCTGTTATCACTGTTCCTGCTTATTTCAACGACTCGCAGCGTCAAGCTACTAAAGATGCAGGAACAATCGCTGGCTTGAATGTTTTACGGATTATTAATGAGCCTACAGCTGCAGCTATTGCGTATGATTTTAACGCTAACTGTGAAAGGGTATTTATTGATTTCAATTTAGTTCTTACGTGCAAAAAGTGGCTAATTGTTTCGGGTACATCAAAAAATTAATTTAATTAGGACAAACTCGAGCGAAACGTGCTTGTTTTTGACTTGGGTGCCGGTACCTTCGATGTGGCTATCGTAAAAATCAAAGACGGATTTTTTGACTTTATATCCACTGCCGGTGACACACATTTGGGGGGTGAAGATTTTGACAATCGTATGGTTATCCACTTTTGCCAAGAGTTCAAGCGCAAGTACAAGAAAGACTTAACTGGCAACAATAGGGCGATTTGTCGTCTCAAAACTGCTTGTGAAACTGCAAAGAGGACTTTATCTAGCAATACTAATGCCTCTATCGAAATTGATTCTCTCTTTGACGGAATTGATTTCTACACGTCCATCACTCGGGCTCGTTTTGAAGAACTTAACGCTGATTTGTTTCGCGGAACCCTTGGACCTGTTGAGAAGGTATACGGTATACTTTTCTACCTTAACCTGCTTATTTATCTTAATAGCACATATTGACTGTATAATTAGATATTTTCATTTCACTTATCTCAACTGGAATGTTTTCGTTTCCCACCCGAGACTGTAACCTTACCCTCAGTTCAACCCTTTGTCATGGTCAGTTTTGAAACAGAAACAGGTCAATTTCTGGGCGAAATTTATCTCAACGCAAGTTCAATTCTGGGGGTCTTGACACTAAACAATCTCTCTTTTGGTGTGTTGAATGCCCTATCTAAACTTTAAACATGAGCGAAATACGGAGTCAGAACTTCAATCATTAAATAATCTGCCATTTGACCTCCCAGAATTTTTTATAGATTATTTTAACTTTCTATAAACAAAAACATAAAACACCAAAAAATTGCAAATTCTATTTTGTAAAATTATAAGATGTTAACTGGTGGAAAAACCAGCGAAAAAATTGACCTCCCTTTTGTCCCGTTGTAATAACATTGTAAATGTTATTTAAAGGTAACATCGTAGGATGCCAAACCAAGGGAGAACATTTTCAGTCCATATAGCATCATATGATTCCAATAACCAAGGCAGAGCCTTTTAAATAGATGGCGGCATCATATGATGTATAACCATGGCAAAGGGTTGGATAAAATTAGCTGGAAAATATCCTTTACAGAATTGATTTATGAATAATTTATATTTTTTCATTTATAGTCCTTGAGAGACGCCAGGATGGACAAAGCTCAAGTGCACGACATCGTTCTTGCTGGTGGTTCAACTCGTATTCCCAAGATTCAAAAACTTCTTCAAGATTTCTTCAATGGAAAGAAGTTGAACAAATCCATTAATCCTGATGAGGCTGTTGCTTATGGTGCTGCTGTTCAGGCTGCTATTTTGCGAGGTGACGAATCCAAAGAAATAAAAGACTTTTTAGTTGTTGATGTCACTCCCCTTAGCTTGGGAATTGAAACTGTTGGGGGTGTGATGGCAGCTGTGGTCCAACGTAACACTCGTATTCCCTGCTTGAAAACTCAGACATTCACGACATATTCCGATAATCAACCCGGTGTACTTATTCAGGTAAACATGTATAGCAATAAATATTCCCAACCAACGGTTCATTACACTAACCCTAAGTTTTTTTAGAATAAATTTTCCAAAGCAATCAAATGTGAATTTTTTAAATCGTATACTCAGTGTGATCTAATCCTGACTAGCACAACTCCTGTTTAAAATAAACTTTCACATTTGATTTCTGTGTAAAATTCATTTTTATAAAAAAAGTAGGGTTACTACTACAAATGGCGATAGGGAATAATCCATTAATCTTGAATCGTTGTTGAAAACTCTGAATGTCTTTTATTTCCAGACATTAAATATTGAATCTGGCCTGGTCATCGGATCTTTTATTAACTAAAATTATCTTTCCCTTACAGGTATTCGAGGGTGAACGAGCCATGACAAAGGATAATAACCTCCTTGGTAAATTTGAATTGATTGGGATTCCACCAGCACCTCGAGGTGTTCCTCAAATTGACGTCACATTTGCTATTGATGTTAATAGTATTCTCAAAGTATCTGCTGCTGAGAAATCCGCTGGAAAAGAGAAAAGTGTCACTATTACCAACGACAAGGGACGTCTTAGCAAAGAAGAAATTGAACGTATGGTCAATGATGCTGAAAAATACAAAGCAGAAGATGAAAAACAAAAGGAGAAAATATCCGCCAAGAACAGTTTAGAAAGCTACTGCTTAAATATGGAAAGCACAGTGAAAGACGACAAACTTAAGGATAAAATTGAAGGTAAATCTTAATGTTAAGCTTAATTTAATTAGCAATATCTGTATGAAGCACTATTTGACTATTGTTTCTTCTTGTAGAAAATGACCGTAAAACCGTTGTTGAGAAATGCAACGAGACGATGAAATGGTTGGATGCAATTCAATTGACCGAGAAAGAAGAGTACGAAGATAAACAAAAGGAATTGGAGAAAATCTGTAATCCTATTGTTACTAAATTGTACGGCGCTGCTGGTGTCCCACCTGGTGCTGCTGGACCTCGTGGATTCCCTTGAGCCGGAGGACCTCCAGGATGTGCCGGTGCTGGTGGTGCCGCTGGCTCCACTATTGAAGAAGTCGATTAATCTAAATTTCCTACTTTATTCGTTTGTAATGATTTTCAGGTTTAATTTAGTACTCTTATCTTCTTAGTGTAAAATTGCATTTCATTGGATTACTTACTACAGCCAAGTTCATCATCTTGTTGTTATTATTATACACCCAGTCGATTTGCCACTAGTAAGTATCCCAAGGAAAACTATGATGCAGAAAAAAGTGCTACTGAAAGTATTTCGAGGGGAGAAATAAGCTGAATAAACTTTCGTATGATTTAAATAATTATTTCGTATGTGTCAGAATGGAATGATTATGTAAGTTTTTTCTCTTTCTCAATTTATGATTTTATGCTTATAGTTTACTACACTGCGACATTCACGAACGCTGTGAATGTGATTTTGTAATTTTAACATTATCATGTATCATTTGTGATTCTTTCCTCTTCTAATTAAGTCTATCGTCTATCATAGGGTTATCAAAAGCAATGTAGTATGTAGTTTAATTTATATTATGTATTGACGAGTTTATTGTGTCGTGTAACGGATGGGAGAACAGTACATTGTATTGACTTGGAAGCACGTAAAAATAAATTAATCAAATCAAATCAAAGGGAGAGGCAGATAATACACTTTGTTGATTTGTTTTGACACTTGAATAAATCTGGAATTTTTTTTGCTGTAATCTAGGGTCGTGAACACGCACACAAAGTCTGAACGTCCAGGGTCAAGTCAAACTCTTGAACTACTTTGTACCGGAGTGACCCTTCACTTTCTCCATGAATTTCAATTTTTTTTTTTCAGAATAAAATTATTCAAGCACGATTGACGGCACTGAACACGCCTGTATTTTTTTCGGAGGTCAAAAACCAGGAGCTTCGGCCTTTTTTCCCTGTAGCTCAAGGTCCTTTTTTTCAAAACCCCACTACACAGTACAAATCAGTATGAAAATTCTGAAAAAATAGTAATTAGGGGTTTTTAATGTCGCTGAATACGAATTTGAAATTTATGACTATTCGAATTTGGTTTTAATAAACCGCTAGGAATCATTTGAAGCCAAAAATATTTTTTTCATCAAAAAAATCAAAATGGCGTTGGGTTTCTTGAATATAAGACCAAAATGACTTTAACTGTCAAAAACGAAAACAATGAATTTTCTCCAAATCGGGAATGGGTTGTGTAGAAACGAAATTCAGTTGGAATATAACACAAACATCTCCTTCTACAGGGTGTTTGGGTTCAAACCTCAGTACTTCGAAATGAATTTTTTTCGGAACTACACAACAGAGTTCAAAAAAAAATATTGAATGCATAGAGCGGTAACTTAAGGAATGCATCCATCATTATTTGCCTCACATCTCAGTAAACGGTCATAAACAATTCTGCAAGCAGAAGCACATATTTCGGGAGTAATAGTGCGAAAAATCTCTGTTATAGCTGTTCTCAGCTGTGGAACATCTTCAGATTTGCCGAAATTGTTGCCTCCACTGACGCTGAACTTCACGATAATTCAAAGTGTGTGCGTGTGTGTGTGTGTGTGTGTGTGTGTGTCTGTGTGTGTGTGTCGAGCATCTGAAACCTAATCGCATGGCATCGCATACTATGCAAAAATTGTAAAAAATATTGATGCGTTCTGGAAAAAATTCACTTTGAAGTAGTGAGGTTTTAACCCAAACATCCTGTAGGTTTGCAAAGGCGTAAAAAATTGAACGTCAAAAACCTAAAAGCCCGATTTTTATCCGGCTTGGGTATTACCTGTGTAGAAATGACAATCAGTAGGAAGGTTTTTTTTGTAATATTCGGTTTCTGATATTAAGAATCTTTTTCTGCGCTTTTTAAAACCTAGAAAATCATGTTTGCTCAAGTTTTTTACTAAAAGTAATTTCCACAGAAGTAATATCCGAATCAGATAAAAGTCGTGGCTTTTGATTTTTTTGAATTTCCGAATCGCTTTTTGCGCTATTTGATACCTATAAAATTCGCTTGCATCATTTTATACCGAATGCTTTTTCTACACAGGTATTACCTAAATCAGCTAAAAATGGATTTTTTTGGTTTTTGACGCTCAAAATTTTCTTTCTTGCTATTTAAAACCTAAAAAATCATTTTTGCAGTATTTTTCTACTGAAAGTTGTTTCTACATTACTTTTATTTCGTATTTCGTATTTTCTTGGCAATCAAGTTCTTTTAATTGACAGTTTAAGGTTAAAAAAATTTTTCACGTGTCCGACCAAACGCCTAATAGTGATGTGCGTTTCTTAACCTTTAGTCTAGCGCAATATACATCAGAACCCCTATAACCTTTATAAATACATTGTTAGCTGAATCATTAATAACACAAAAAAATATAAATGCCATGTGTCGCAATACCCAGACTAGTGTCGCACTCGCAAGAAGCAACAGTTTGATTAAATTATTATGTAGTTAGAAACACAACGAACGTGCATAAAAATCATAATGCCATGAAAAACGAATCATCGTTGCTGTTTATAGAAGCCCAAAGCAGTATACAATTTTGTCTGATTGCTGTTTTAACACACGTAAGATACGAAACGCGCGTCTAATTTTAAAATAGACCAATCAGAGCATCTTCGGCATCAGCTGTGCACCAATGATTGTATCATCGGCACTTTTCTGCACAGCTGCTATACCCAAAGTCACAGACATTGCTATGCATATTTTGTATGCTTCCCGTAGAACATGTACTACGACGCATTCCGTGGTAATCCTATCTGAGTTGAAAATATGTGAGATCTTCATTTAAAATCATTATAGTACTTACTTCGATCATATTCAGGTGCTAATTTTAACTAAACCTAATGAGGGGGCCATGTCTCTAGCTCTTCATGATTAAAAAAAACAAGCATTAATTTATGTGACAAGACTTTGGAATCGCAATGATCAATAAGTTTTGTCACTTGGTTAAACAATATGCAAAGCTAGAATGATAATCTTCATGACACAACTAATCCCAACAAAACGTCATTGACGTCAAAGTGAATCCGTCAGTACGCTTCATAAGCTTACATTTCTGCTAATTTCTATATTGATTGGGTTAAATCAAGTTCAACAGTGCAGTATTGTGAAGTACGATACGAGAGCAAAGGCTTTTTTTTAATCTTCTTATCTTTTTTTATTATGTAGAGTGATGTTGTATTAAAAATGAGTACACGTTCAAATTAAATTCACTTCAAAGAATTGAATTAAATATTTTAATTTCATTAATCACACGAATATATTATGAACATGGCGTATTAATAAGACTTCAGTTGAAATCGTTTGTCTCAAAATTGAAAAAAAAGTTTATTATTCTTTCAACAAAAATATCAAAACCTCACTACTAAATCGCAAAGATTGTGCAAAGCTTTTATAAGTGTGAAATTCATTGAGATTATGCACTTAAGTGGCTTGTTGACTTCCATTGAACTCTTCAAACAAAATTACCATGCAAAAACCCACTCTTCGCATATGAAGTTTTCTGTCTTTCAAACAAGGTTTCTTTAAAAAAAATCCAGTTGAATTAGTTAGAGAATAAGCTTATAATCATGCAGTATTATATAATTTTCATAGTAACCATTGCAATAGTAAGCATCTCTTCAGCCAGAGTTGACTTGACACTACAACCAAAACAAACTGGAGTCGCAGTTACTCAGGTTGTGTTGGATCTGTTAAAAACTTCAAAAATATTCCCCTCAAACGATCAGTTTTTTCTTCAACGCATAGCGTTGGTCGAAAGCAAGTATGGTCAACTCAACCACACATTTGGAGAAAACTTCTATGGCGGTATTTGGCAACTTTCCAAAGAAAAATACGAAACCACTAAACATAAAGATTTTTCCAAGATTCACGAAAAAATTTTGGAAAACTTTGGGATCAATTGGATAAAAACAAAATGGGAAGATTTACTCCAGCCACTTTTTTCTGCCCTTGCTGCAAGATTATATCTACATTATTTAATGGAGCCCAAAGACTACCTGCCTGGAGACATAAAGGAACAAGCAAAACTTTGGCATGAAAATTACACTGTGAGCAATTTCACAATTGAAGAGTTCGAGAAAAACTCTTATGAACTTGAGGCTACAGTAGAGATTTCAAAGGAAAAAAAAGTTGACTTGTGCATACTGATGGATCGATCGGATTCAATTACACCAAAAGGTTTTCAAACTGCTTTGAATTTAGTGTCTAAAATAGTAAATTACATTTGCTCCAACTTGAATCAAGTCAACATAGCGTTTTTGGTTTTCGACCATCAAGTCAGCAAAATTTTCGACTTCAATCACAATTTTTCAGAAATTGAAATGCAGCAAAAAATCAGCGAAACGAAATTCCTAAGTGGTGGAGCTTATCTGAATAAAGGTATTTTTTAAACTCTATAATATTTTTCAGTTTTAAATCACTAGTAAACCCATATGAGCTTAAGCTGATCAAACATTGGTTAGGTTTTATGCTGACTAAGCACAATGATTTTAAAGCATTTAAAGATTCTAAATGGACTGCAAACTGATCTATATTTTTTATAAACTTGAATATTTATATCGTAGATATGGGACTTCTATTCTATATTCCTAGATGAAGTTCCTAGATTTTTAACTCTGTTCCGAGACTAATAAATGCAACGAAGAGAATTATTGTGAGACCGACTTCTTTTTGACACGAATTTTAAGTTTTTTCAATACATAACAATTTTTCACCGCAGGATTATTATAAGATGTCTACAGAAGAACTCCAGAGCAGCTAGAATTCTTAAGCATATTGACGAGTAAATAACTAAGCGGTTTCAGACCTCGGTTCTTTTTTGAAAGCACTCTGTTAAAAAACTTTATTTATTTTGATGTTTTTTTACGGACTTGTGCCAAAATAAATTTAAAAATTTCTGTGATATGAAACGGGTTGGACTGCTGGATAAAAAAGGTGGTTTATTTATTGCGCCGAATATTGTTTATCAAGTATAGACCATCCGGAAAAAGGAGGTAAATTTTTCCTGTCCTGTGTGTGATAAATTTGTGTAGTAGGATAGAATAAAATTTACCTCCTTTTTGCGGACAAGGTATAAGTATCTAAGTTTAGTACGTAATCGTGTATTCTGCTAATTAACCTTAGTACAATGAACTTGGGGCAGATTGAGAATTAATAATTGATGAAATAAAGCAAATGCAGAAACTTTAAAATCCCTGTGCGAATGACAAAGTTTTTAAAGGAAACATTTCATGATTCAAAAATTACGACTCATTTTCTCAGTTCGATTGTGTTTTTTACAGGCATTAAAGAAGCAGTAGAAGTATTCAAAAACTCCTTCTCAGGTCCCGAAATTCAAAAAATTCTAGTCGCTTTTACGGATGGTCCAGGTTCAATTTCCCCTGAAGAAGAATCTTTGCTAGCAAAACAAAACAATATCACAACCATTGCATTTGGAATAGGAGAAAGAGTGGATCAAAATGAGCTGTTAATTATTGCTAACAATGAAACAGAAAATGCATATCGATTCCAAGATTTCAATATTACCCAAGAATTCGTGGCAATTTTAAACACTGAAATTTCGAAGCCATGCATCGAAGAAATTTATTTCGATCAAGAAATCGAGGGCAACCTGTATGGAAATGATACACTATATTTTCAAACTGAGATTTTATCAGACGAAGGCTTAACTGTTTCTTTGAAAAATGTTGACGGAACAGTTGACGCGTTTTTTTCTTACACCTATGAAACACCAAATAGGGTTTTTAATAATGGTAGCATTTCGGAAGGCCAGTATTTTTTTCCATTTGATGCTAGCATTGGGAAGCACCTTTTTATTGCAATTGAAGGTATTGGAAATTTTTGTTTGCTATTAGAAATAGGGGATACGATCCCAATTTTGATTACAACCGAGGTGCCTACCATGAGTACTACAGAATTAGATAACATGAAGGAAAAATCAAGAAAGAAAAATGTCATCACAGTCAATAATGAACTGGCAAATTTTGAAAAAAATGAAAATAAAAGCTACACATTCATATGGATGATTATTGCAGGCTGTTTATTGGTTTTTGGTCTAATTGGATTTGGATGTCATCGTTTAAGAGACAGAAAAAATAGGGGAGATTATTATCCCCAGCAACAAATGTCATAAACTTGTGGATAGTTATAGCTTTTCATTGGTTTTTGCACTTTTAAAAATTATTGTGATTTTTAAAGTTTGGCTGACTTCCATGTATATTGTGTTACTAAAAACTGATTGAAATATTATAAATGATATAACATGGCACTATATATTATAATACACACACAAGTGTGATTGAGAATTCACATTTATTTTAAAAACTTATTTAGAAATGATTTATCGATTTGGTCCCTTCTTATAATAAATTTTAATTCAGAAATATTCGCGGATGTTTATTTTGTTGTTTCTTAATTTGTGTCAATGCTAGAAATATGTGAGCAAAATTAAAATAGGTTCATTAATCAAGCATCCACATGAATATAATAAATTGGCTCCTCTGTTTGCATTAAAAGTACTTTGGCATCAACTTTATAATTGGTAGTAAGAAACGCACCGAGGTTTTTACCTCAGGTTATGAATTATTGCTTTCTTGCCAAATACAAAACGATTAAAAAAAAAGATCTCTCGATTTTGAGAACTTTGGTTTATGTCTGTCGTATTGATAAGCTGATCAACTGATTGAAGACAGCGAACCAAGCTGCTGCGGAGACCGACAACCTATTACAGACACACCGTCTGACACTGGGTTTTACTGTTTCATGTCTTCTGACATGTGTAGATACACTTTATCAATGTTGATGAGAATTCTAGACCTTAGCTTATTTGCATCCTAGACAGGCTAGCTAGACAGTGGATAGGAAATTGTCTTTTATTGAATTTAGACCTAGACTAACCATTTGATTGTACACAGTAAATATTATTCTCTGTAAAATTAAGTTGTCAGTAAATTTGAAAATCGTTGAAAATGATTGCATCCACTACATTTTGCATAGACTAGACTTCATAGACAAACACAACAAGTCTGTAGACTTTGCTTCGTAATTTAATAAATTCAAAATCTCTTATATTACCGGAGGAAAATATATTATCATCAAAGCTCAACTCAAAGGCTTCAAAGATTCCAAACCTGCCACCGCCGTATATGGGAAAATCAGCCAAAACGTGGTAACTGCTCTCAACATCATCTGTACATTCGCAAAGAGGATTAATTTCACGGTGTAGCTTGACTTAATGATAATTAAGTAAATTACGACCGCTTACGGAATGTGTTAGAAGCCTCAAAGATTTCTTGCTTAGTTTGAAACAAGCCTTCGAGACTTTTTCATCTGCTACTGGTAGCAGCAGTTCAGTCTGACATATGGGAGTTTCCTTCCACTGAGTTGCTAGTTTATTATACGCCTAGTCTACAATCGCCGCATTTACAGTCGTTTGTGATATGGGTGCAACTGGTTCTGTACCACAAAAGTCTATTTAGGAGCCAATTTTGGCAATTCATCAGGTTTTTCATTTCCTCCGTAGTTCGAGTGGGTTTGAATCCAACAGATTTGTACACAGCTTATTTTTGCAATAGCATTTATAGCAATGTAGCACTCGCATACCAAGAAGAAGATACTGTTACTGACATTTAGCACCGTAAGTGGACTAAGACTAATACCAAAAAAGCCAAATACATGACGAATAAAAAAAATCTCTCGATTTTAAGAATTTTAGTTTAATCATGCAAAATATATTGTATAAAAGCAAAATTTTTGTAGATCTTGACCAATTAATATTAGTGTGCAATTTTTTCGCCAATCCAGGGACCATTTACACTAAACATATGAATATAATAGGAGCTGTAGAGTCTCAGAATTAAAAAAGTGGCACCACATTAAGTGCATCATTTTTCTGGCATGTCAAGACAGCAAAGTAGCCCTAAGGGGAAAAATAAGAAGCCGTTATAAAATTTGTATAGTGTGAAGAAGGATGGCCCTTTAAAAGTGATCATTTGAGAGGACCTCATGCCCTCATGAGTGAGTGGTCATTTGTCGAAAAGCAAGAATGCGTAAAAAAAGCATAATGTCAAATGTATAAAAGTAAAAATATGTGAAGTGGTCAAATGTATAAATATGTAGAATGTTTGTTCAATGCATATCTGATATGGTGATGTGTAAAGAAAAATGTAAAATTAAGAAATCCATTGAGCGATAATTTAATTTAAATGAAACCAATTAACCAATTTTGATAATTGGCACTGACAAACTAGCTGAATAATCGCTAACTAGATTTACAGTCTCAGATGTGCTTCTACATTTGACGGTTTTTTCATCAAAATTTTCTTAAATATTTCTATATTTATATTTCTGCTAGTTGAGAATATTTTAGTTTGGCAGATTTTGTCGCTTATTTAAGTGAATTTATTACTAGGGTGCGCGCAGCTATTTAGGATTTGTTTTGTAGTCTACACGAGCTGTATGACACAATTCGGTGAATAAGGCTTTAGATTGTACGGTTTTGTCAGTTAACTGCGTTATTTGCCAACTATGAATAGTCATAATTAAAAAACCCCATACTCAAAATTAGAAAGATGACGTCAAAAGAAAAACCTAAGAACGCGTAATGACAACTACCAACGTGATTTAAGTTATATTTGTGGCCTATTAACTCGTGTAACTGACTAAAATTTTCCCTAATACTCCACGGAAAGGTGACGAAGAAGACCTGACTGAAGATGATGGACTTTATTGGCAGCCTCTGCAGTGAGAAGCTTACTCGATGACAAAGGAAATGGATTCCTCAAAGTGTTTAGGTCTAGTCCTACACACTCGGAGTGATCACAACCCAGATACATGACTTTAGGCCCTAACATACCTCTAGAACGCTATCTAAGTAAGTGTGAATAATAAACTATTTCCAACTTTTATTGATAATCATTGAGCTACCAAAGTAACTAACCAATTGCAGGCGAAGAAAAAGTCACAAGAATTCCAGTAGTCTTTCCTCCTGTGACTCTAATTTTTGAAAAAAGAGGTGAGCCAGTCTAAAGTTTCAGTAAAAACCTACACTTGGTAAACCTGTAAGCTACAAACTAAGAAACTGTACAAACTTACTTACTAACTACAATAATTTTTGTATTTTCGGGATTCGGACACCAGAAAAAGTAGAAGAAAAAGAAATTTGGATGCTCTGTTTAAAAAGGTAAGTAAAAATCTATAATTCCTATGCGTCGTTGATAAAAAAGGAAAAGTCAAACCGACATAAATTTTAGCTGCAACAACAATGAAACTCGGTTTATTATTGAATTTTTTTTCTGGTGGAAAATCTTTCAAAAGTTACCACCGAATGAAAGTGAAGAAATCTTACATCTTATCGTAGTTATGTTGAAGTATTTTTCTTGACGTTTTTTTTATTCAAGATATTCTGGATTAGCCTGAACTTGGTTGAGTAAAATCGTAAGAATAAGTAAATTCGCTATTCTTTAAAGGTAAGCTGAGTAAGCTTTTTCAACTCTAATATCTATTCAACTTCAATAGCCAAATAATTGATGACCCAAATTGTAATCTTATTTTCACATTTATCATCGAGTTCTCTAGAACCAGAGAAACCGGAAGCATATATTATGCGGTAAGAACGTTCAAATATAGCCTAACTTATCATATTTAACTTTATTGATATTAGTTAGCTAATAGTTTTAATTATTTCTTGCAAGTTCATCACATCCAGGAGAAGACGACGATTGCAGAAACATCTTGGACTCTAGGATTCGGACCAAGGGCTGGAAAAAGGATATACCTCCAAAAAAAGCCCACCACGAGTATCAGGAACGCCGCGTTTAAGAAAGACAAAAAAAGCAGAAAAAAGTTGACTCGTAGCCCTATTTCGTAATATTCATACCAGTCGAATAGCCTGTTAACAGCTAGCTATTCAAATACCATACAGGTTGCTTACTTTTCAATAACGTATGTAAAGTCCCTGTATGTTCCTCACTTGCCAAAAACCTATGTAAAATCCCTACATGTTACTGATTTGCCAAAAACCAATGTTAATTACTTATAGGCTGCTTACTTGCCAAAATTCCATGTAAAATCCCTATAGGTTGCATACTTGCCGAAATACCATGTTAAATCCCTATAGGTTGCTGACTTGCCAAAAACCTGGGTAAAATCTCTATAGGTTGCTTACTTGCCAAAATCCCATGTTAATTACTTATAGGCTGCTTACTTGCCGGAATTCCTTGTTAAATCCCTTCAGGTTGCTAACTTGCCGAAATCCAATGTTAAATCCCTATGGTTTGCTTACTTGCCGAAAACCAATGTTAAATCCCTACGGTTTGCATACTTGCCGAAATCCAGTGTTAAATCCCTATGGTTTGCATACTTGCCGAAATCCAATGTTAAATCCCTATGGTTTGCATACTTGCCGAAATCCAATGTAAATCCCTATAGGTTGCTTACTTGCCAAAATAAGTTGCATTTTGACGAATAAAGTCACTTGACCCGTTAATAACGATTATATTTTGTCCGAGTAATTATCCGATTGACATAATTAAAGTTAATCTAAATTAAGATGTTAAGAGTCTGATGACAACAAATGGAGCTCTTAAATAGTTTTATGGGAGTAAATAAGTGTATCTGCCGGATAACCTTTAATTTTTTTGGGTCTTTCAAATTTTTTCGTCATAATGAGTTTTATACATTGTGCATGGTTCTCACATGACTCATCGCCTTTTTTTACATTCTCAAACTTGGCATGACGATTGAGTAATCACAATTAGTTCATTTTTCTTTGGGATTAGCTAAAGGCACTACACTGAACCCATCACCAACTCACAATTAGAATGGGTTTGGATGACAAAAATTGACTGTGGCGACCTGCAGCCTTAACAGAATTTTTTAAAACAACTCTCAGGTTAAATTATCCATCTTGGCTTAGTCTTAGTCAATTATATAGGGTGATTATAGGGACTACTCCTTTTTATCTCCATTTTATATTTCAGGGACAACAGACTTTCAAGATAACAGAAACAAACCCTCCAGAAGAATCGAGCAAGGAAAAATGGACACCCTACATGCAGGGCACAGAGGGTCAGTAGTGTACACTTTATATCCCTGGGCATCATTAGTCGCACTGAGCTTCGGGCGCGGAGGATCATTTTGGACGGCACTGAATGGAGGTGGCGGTTGATGGCTCATTTTTACTTAAAATCTCTTCAAAACTAATAAACCAGCAACCATTCAATGAATTTCAATTTCCAACAAAAAAAGCAGAATTTGTGTCACTTAATACATATTATGCAAAGTAACTGCTACCTGATTATCTCTTGCCTGTATGTCATGGTCATGGATAAGAGAATGCAATTTATTTATGATGAGATAACTGACTGTTGAATTTATCACGTCACAAAGTCAATATGAATATATTTATATCAAATATTTTGCATTACTTACTTACACTTTGCGGCAATCACAGCCATAAAATTTATTGCACACAAAATGCAAATGCTTGCTTCAAGTTTTAAAACCAAATATAAATCCCGTACACAGGAGGAGCACCTGTAGCTATCGGCGGTGGATTTGGATTATATTATAGTAATTCGGCGCATGGTTGCGGTTAATAATAACTGTGTCTATGAATAGGGCGCATTGGCAGCATATTGGTTTAAAAATGGAGAAAGTTTTACAAACGACTATTTCTTAAAAAGACTTTGAGCGCCAACAACTGGAAAACCATTTTTATCATCCACATATTATTTGATCTCAATAGCATTGGATTTAGTACAAAAAGAAATATGGTTTTTTTCACTGTTAAAAAGGTGTGTTAAAACAATTTCAATTGGAAAAACCGCAAAAAAAATTATTTTTCGACTCGAGTGCAATTTTTCCAGAACTGACATTCATTTGAGATAAATGCTGCGTGTTATTGATACAATTTCAAACTAAAATTAATTTGGTGTCTAACTTTCAATTTGCTTACCAGTTAATCATAGTGACGAGTTAAATAAGTCATAAACGAGGAGCCTTTAGAAGTTTTATTTTATCCAATAGGTCACTGCTATGCAATAAGTACACGAAATGACTCCAAATAACCTCACTGTAACTATGTTTGCAAGCAATTTTCTTCAAAACAATTTGTTGTACTTTCTAAGATCCTCCAGTACAAATAATGCATTTAAAATATTTCCATCTGATACTAAATCGTTTGTGAGTAACAGTGAAAATTTGGTCCACAATCGAGGTCTATTGTTGGATTTTTCGTACGGACAATAATATTGGCAATTAAGCAGTGGAACCAATTACCGGACGGAGCCTATCAGAATGGTGCGGCCGTTATGGTGCAGCCACTATGGTGCATACAATTCGGTGTGGGGATTCTATGGTGCTGGTTTTTTATGGCGCGCGACAATATAGTGCAATGGTGCGAAGAATTTTTTTGCTCTTTGGAATTTTTGGTGGCCCTTATAAGGGCCGTTTTTTAAATTGAGTGTTCCTAATGCTACAAATTAAATTAGTTTATCTATACAAAATCAATGTTGGAAACTGTTCCTTTCACATAGTCAATGATAGGTTCATAGTCAATGATAACGAGATTTCCCCTTACTGCTTTTAGTGAACTCCATTTTAAAACTTATGCTTGCATAAATATTTCTTTACAAATACAGTGGCTGATAGAATGCATTGAGAATTTCAATATGTGTACAAAAAGTGCATTTGACTTCTAAATAACCAAATCGCCATGCATAAATTTTTTCAGCAATCTTTACACTCAACATTGTACATGTTGCCTGTCATGGACTATGTGAAAGGAATAGTTGCCAGCATTGATTTTGTATAGATATAGTAATTTGTAGCATTAGAAACACTCAATTTAAAAAACGGCCCTTATAAGGGCCACCAAAAATTCTAATGAGCATAAAAATTCTTCACACCATTGCACCATATTGTCGCGCGCCATAAAAAACCAGCACCATAGAATCCCCACACCAAATTGTACACACCATAGTGGCCGCACCATAACGGCCGCACCATAATGGCCGCACCATACTGGTTGGTAGCCATTACCGGATTCCATAAAAAAACTGAGACGATAAAAGAATTCGATAGTGCTCTGCAACAATATTTAATTCTTTAAAGAAATGATATTTTTGCTTAGTGGACTTTTGTTTTTGTTTTTAACTTTTTTTAGCATAGTGTGACCCTATATTGAAAATAACGTGTATTCGTTAAAGTAGAAGTCACTTGAATAAATCAAATTATTATTATTATTAATAACCCGTGAACATTCGGTAGGAACAGGATTCCCCCACAATTTCTTCTTTTCTTCCATGTGACACCATGTTAAAATTTTGTTTGAAATTTGTTACTGTGCAGCTCAACGATCGCATGGGATTACAATATGTTGGTAATACTCAATACTAGTAAGTATATACTAGCTAACCAAATTGAATATAATACAGCTAAATTATTTAAAAATGGCTTCAACAATTTATGAAAAACAAAACACAAGTTATGTGTATTAGTTCTTACTTCTATAAGATTGTTTGGATGACTTCATAAAGTTAGGTAATTTCTCTCGCATCTTGAAATATTCACACTGAGAAGAACTTAAACTATAATTACGACTGGAATACTTTTCTTGACGTTTTTCTAACGCTATCCCCTGGGATATTTAATTCAATTCCATAGATCTAAACCTACACAGGTATTGGTAGAAAATCATTTGTCGTGGAATCTGTAGCGGTGGTACGACGTGACCTACGAGTTGGCCTACGAGTTCGCTTAGTCCTAGTAGTTGGCTTAGGAGTTGTCGTAGTAGTTGGACAAACGGTTTCACAGCTCACACGGTGTCTTTCCGGGTATTCACAGTAACACACGGGCCTCAGCAAACTTTCCCTCTTCTCTAAAGTGTCTTGCTCCGGTATGGACTGTATCACCGCATAAATACTTGTTGAATCGCCTTCGTGACCATTTTGGGTCCATGATCTGAAAAAAATTATTTCCGAATGTAATAAAGTGAAAAAAATTCTTTCATGTCTAAATTTGAGTTTGATGGCTACACTATAGCTTATTTTGTCCTCTTATATTAAAATATAGAAAATGACTTGTTTTTAAAGTTGAAAATTAAAATTATTTATACAAAAACATGCTATTGGTGTTTAACTTACAGTTAGATCTCTTGGAAAAGATATTCGTGTAGTCAAATATCGGACACTGCCGTATAATTGAAAAAAATTGAAATAATATATAATGTCATGCTTAAGACACATGATCTTAGTGCTATTCCAACAATCAAAACTGGTAAAATAGACATTCAATTTATGTTTATTAAATAAAGCTAATAACTTTAAGCTAATACCTTGCTTGTTTGGGGTGAGCAGTGGAAAAGTCCATTAAAACAGCCAAAACGATTAGATTTTGGAAAAAGTGCTTCATTGTATTAACACTAGATGCGGATCGTTTTCTCAACATAACTCTATAAGAGCTAATAGAGTCATGACACCGGAAAACAAACTATTATATTCGGAGTATTATTGACCTGTTCAATGTTTAGAAAACAAACTGAACTTATTCTGTGCTTCATGACCTGATATTTAGCAACAATTGATTGTTTATTTAATGCTTTGATTCATTTGTAAGTATAATTTTTACACCTAGCTAATTTAATTATGAGCTATGGAGTATATTAAACTTTGTCAGCAAAATTTTTTCTTGTACAGTTTCTACTGACCTTGGGTCAGCAAAATAATAGGGAATCACACATAATGAAAGTTATTATAGAGCGTAGAAATAATAACATCTACAAATTAAATCTGACTCTTGATCGATTAGTTACAAAACTTGCAAAGTATACTGACAATCAATGTCCGAAATGTGTTCATAAGTAGTTTTTTTGAAAATAGACAAAAAGTTTTCCAAGTACCTTCTAGTATATATACCCACAAAATATAGTAATATGTAATAGTGTTTTAATAACATTATGTTATTAAAACACTATTACAGAAAAGCAAAGTCTACAGGCCTCTGATTATGTCCACTTACTGTGGTTTGTTAACTTTTTGTATAGTGTGAAAGGCTATATTTCCATAGCAACTCAAAAATGGAATCATTTAACTTTAGTATTTGTTTGCGTTTGGTACATAATGGATGAACAATATGAATGCCAATTGAAGCTAAAAAAGTCATATGCATTAAAGTATCATTACAATTTGATTTAAACATCTGCAGTCAGTTTTTTTATAATGATTAACTTGCAAACTGTTGTTAAAAATTTTTAATAGACTTCATAGCTCATTGTTAGGTTAGCTAGGTCTAACAATGTTTTCAAAACATTTAAACAGGTCAATAATATTATTCTCATATAGTAGTTTTGTTTTCGGTGTCCAGACATTAGTTATTAAAGTTATATTGAGATAAGGATCCGCATCTTGCCAATACAATGAAGCACTATCTGCAACATCTAATTGTTTTGGCTGTTTTAATAGATTTTTCCACCACTCGCCCCAAACAAGGAAGGTATTAGTTGACAAATTATCAACTTTTCGCTCAAAGCTTGCGCTTTGATTCGTTTTTTCTCAAAAATTACCGTACAAAACGAAGAAAGAATTGATTTCAGTTTTTTTCAATTTTACGACACATTGTCCAATATTTGAAAACTACAGGAAAATCAAGTCCAAGTGTTCAAACTGTAAACCAAAGACCAATTGCATGTCTTTTTGATGAATCAATTCAATTTAAGACTTTCAAGACAAGTTCAGATTCTCGAATTCATTTCCCACATTTGAATTCAAGAGGACAGAATAATTTACAGAGCAGTTTTCAAACTTAAATTTATAATTTTTAGCCCGGTACAGGGCTTATGGGATCGTGCCTATTTTTTTTGGTGTATCCACGATAACTTTCGAACGCATCAACCGATTGACTTCAAATTTTGCACAACTTGAGATTACGCAAAAGTAGGAAAGGGGATTGCAAATGAGCACAATCGGAAAATGCCTAAATTGTTTTCATGGGAATAAACGGTGTTCATAGTGATTTTTTTTCGGTGTATCCACGATAACTTTCGAACGCATCAACCGATTGACTTCAAATTTTGCACACCTTGAAATTACGCCAAAGTAGGAAAGGGGATTGCAAATGAGCACAATTGGAAAATGCCTAAGTTGTTTTT
>Ga0210040_10003560_pt1 | contig 20979 bp, 11 predicted proteins | sample CryGeyCG12114_NA_FD_185462 | JGI IMG/M metagenome (GOLD analysis project Ga0210040, IMG submission 185462) | Groundwater microbial communities from aquifer - Crystal Geyser CG19_WC_8/21/14_NA (SPAdes) (version 2) | ecosystem: Environmental > Aquatic > Deep subsurface > Groundwater | place: USA... | reverse complement strand
AAGAGGTCAATCCCAAATATTGGATGGGAAAACGGACCGTCTAGATGACAAAAGAAAATTGCACTTTTTTCAATCCTACCAGAAATGAAGAATCCCATATTAATGGAAACTTAGATCGGTCCAATAGCCACATGTCTCATCTAGTTTCCCTTTCAAACTTTTACAACTTTTTCCCCTTATTTTCCGACTACATGGTCAAATGGCATACAAACAGGGAATAACTCGTGTGTAGAATTTTGAGCAACCCATAGAAGAAGATTGGGATCTACAAACATTTAATATATCTTGTGTGCGAAAAAAGTTGACAGTTTACAAAACTCACTCTATAGGTCAGTGAAATGCTCCAGTTTTTTTCACAATAACACAATCTATAAAGCATGTGTAGCGCAACCATGTGGGAAATTGAAATCTTACTTTCTCGTGACAAGCACATTATTGCACCCAAAATCATCATAACGAGTGACATTCTATAAAAATTCGTATAAAATTTCCTACTCTACAAATACATTTGTCTCATCATGAAAAGTTTGCATGGCGCACTTACAGATAACTAAATATTACGCACGTTTGAGTTGCCACTTGAAGATCAAATCATCATGAACGGTACATTTTGGGGTGACATTTGCGTTCAATTCTGGGAACTTAGTTGCGTGGAAATAAACCTTGTAACTAACTACTCACAAGACAACAAAGTGATGTACATTAGTTAGGGGAGCTGCAATCCATCATCATTACTTCTGGTAAAACGGAGTTGAAGCATTTTGAAATGCGCAAAAAAAATGTATGTCAACTCTGTGTCACTCCTATGGAAAAAGACAAGTTTACGAGCAATAACAAAAGAAAAGGGTTACCTGCCGACAATCAACTCTGTCAAGTTTTCTGCATTCATTTTTCACTCGGTTCACGTTCATGCCACTGACTGAAATCAACTCATAAAACTCTTTTTTTTTCGCACTAAAACCTACTATGTATGGATGCAAATATAGTAGGCTTCAATTTGTATATATAGTCGGTACAAGATTGCCTATTATGGTCCAAACTGACGAGTGGAGTGATCACAATGCTATGTTAGTTTGAACCTACCTACAATCTATGTAAGGAAAAAAAAATAGGAAAGTTCAGAGCGAGAATTCGAAAATCATGTTCCATCAATTCTACTACAGCAGTGCAGTATACCCTGGCAGAGAAAATTGTAGAATAAAATTCCATCAAAGATGTTTGGCAGTGGAAAATCTTGTAGGATTCTTCACGAGATTGAAATACAGAGAAAAGAGCTCATATGTAACAATCCTTTCACTTTTTAGTAAGCCCGTTTACTACATTGATACTTTTAGGAGATACTTTCATGTTTTCATGCCTCCTTTTTCCATTTACATACACATCAAAATATCGTCTATCAACAAACATGCTTGTTTTTTTCTCCTTTTATTATCTAGTCAGTGGAGCAAAATTTTCTACAAGAATTTTCCCCACACAAATTATTCACCAATCCATGCTTATGACATATGATGGGATAGAAATAGGGCGCACTCTAATCTCATTTGCCGTGTGTACCAATATTGATGGATTTCACAGACTTGACTGGCTCAAAAAATCCACCCACTAGCTATAACTAAATATGGAGGAAAAGTAGATGATGATTCAGATTTTGCTGGCACATGGAAACTTGAGGTGTCTATGGTCATCATCAAAACTCGTTATGGTGCACATGCATGAAATGCAATCTGCATAGATGGCAACTGAAATCCAATCTTGTTGATTATAATTCCTACATGTGCTTTTAATTTCATTACTTTGTTGTAATGTGCTATAAATGAAACTGCTCATGCAACCATCAATGATATAGTTAGTTAGTTAGTTAGTCAGCATTATGACGATGAGCAGACTGGCTCATACTTTTCCTCCCAGTTTAGTTTGAAAATTTGAGAAATTTAATGTGTGCGAGTTGGTTGATTGATCACATTGGATAACAGCTTTTGGAAAACAATATATAATTGCCTGTACAGACTGGAAATATTAGATTTGATGTTTTGCAAAATGCTCGTAATATAAATGTGAGCTCAATTCTGTAGGTTTAACATTTTTTCTACATTCTGATCTGCTGGGAATGTTTTAGTTAGCATATACGAGTTGGCGCACCACAACTCAAAGACTACAGTATATCTAGACTAGAATATTTTGTTCCTTGAGCTGGCAGCGATTTTATGATGAGGCGGAGACACAAAGTCTTTTGTGAAATCTGGCGAGTCGTTCATGATCCATCATTTCCTTTAAAGCTTCCATTTATGGACCATTATGGTCTGCTCATATGAAAAGAAATCCAAATCCAATACTTTCTCTGTACTACACATACAAAACAAGTTGATACAGCTTCACTTCCATTGTGCTCTCATACTTATTTATGAAATATTATTTCCACACTTTTCTTAGGCCTGTTCACTCAATCATTCTGTAATGGACCAAAGAATTTAAAAAAATCAACCATTTTTCATACTCTTTCCTATATCCGCTGTAGAATTAAAATTCAACACTCCTATATCACATACTATTTCAAACCTAACCATAAAACTTTGAATTACGATCTTCCCCACACAACCCCAATATTAATTCCACATATCTCGTAAACCAGCTTGGCATAGTATCTTATTTTTTGCACAGGCAAAAAAAAACATACACGGGATGAATTCCCCAGACACCAATTTGTAGCAAGTAACTTTTCTGAGCCATCTCACTCACAGCTATAAATGGCATTTCAAATGCAAGGGCTCATTCATCACAAAGACCAGAACACACCTATTTGCTAACTAACTCACTCCAATGATGGATCGTCCATTGGCCACACAAAAAAATGTATGAGTCTGTCAATATAAAACTATCGCACTTTTTCATACCATCTAACTTTGTTTGTAGCAACTTTATTAGCTACCAAGTGTTGGCACAGCCAGGCTGACGAACTTTGTATAGCACTCGGGTTACTCATGAAAAGTTAGTGTCTTTCCTATCTTTTCATATGCTACATGCGGTAGGTACAACTTGTATATGCAAATACTGATACTAATGGTAATGTCAATTGCTAAGTGTCAGAAACGGGATTTTTTTAGTCGTGGATACTAACTAGCAAGCTAACTAAAACTTCTAATCTATTGTCCTTTTTGACAAGGATGAACTAGATTTGTCACATGTGAAAAAATTATATATGACCTCTTGAAGGCACAAAGTCCACTTAACCAAGTAAGCAGCAATTGTAAAAAACTGGAGCAGACACATATTGACGATCAGAAAATTACCATTTTTTTGGCCTCTGGTTCATTTTGTTGAAAGAAAAAATTTAGGACTAGTTAGTTGTAGTTAGTTACATAAATCATGTTAAGAAGCATAAAACCGGTATCCAAACTTTAAGTACGCACACTGAATACAATATCTGTATAAGTTAGAATGATTAATCAAGCGTTCTTAATGAGTACAAGTTTTCAAAGAATTCATTCGCCAATTTGACTTTTGGCAACAAACGACCATACGGATCCTTTTTTCCCACGTTAAAGTATACAAAAGTTTGAGATCCCAGTAATCTCTCACTTGATGAATTATGTGATTAGAGATGCAAGGCAACACACTGGAGCGTGTGCAAACGCAGATTACAATTTTTTCATTATTATCCCAGTCGTGATGTTAACAAACAGTATAAACATGCTTGTGTCTACATGACCATCTTTTTTCATATATTTTCTCCCGAATGTAGAATCAAGATTTAGCAATGCGAATTTACAACTAATCTAACTAACTAAGACTACACGGTTTCATTACCTCCGTGCCAAAAATGAGGCCTCACTTGAAACTATAGGGCGCACTAGCAAACCAATATGAATCCCTTTTTGTACAAAATTATAGATCAAGTGCTGTAATTAAGATTAACGATGCGCTCTTACATACAAAAATCAATAAAATTGGAGCTCCATATATTATTTACACCCTACCAACCAACTAACAATCTAACTGAAAATATGATTTCCAGATTAAAAGTAACTAAGAAACTTGTGTAACTTTGAATTAAATGTGCGTGTTTTGTGGTGGCGCCAAGATTCGGCAGTTGCTGAATCTTGCCAGTTTATCAACTTTCTTATTTAACTGATCTCACAAATGTAGATAGATGATATATTAGTTTGCGTAAAATAGTTCTCAACATTCTGTTCACACAATGCTCGCCTAACTAACTAATGGATCCACTCCTATGCTCACCAACTAACTAACTAAACTTGAGTGTGCTATGTGTGCAATGTGGTCTCCCGTTTTTGCACAAATAAGCTACTCCTTGCATACATAATCTAGTATCTAGTGTTCTCAAAAGATTCCATCATGTGACATTTTTTGTCAATTCCAATAGCTAAACTGGGTCCAGAGTTTCTCCCAAAAAATATAGATAGCAAGCGAGTAAATTTGAGTGTGTATGATCTGTGAAGAAAATCTTTTCTAAGCTCATTTAAGCCGCTTAAGCAGGAGGAGCACTGTATTTGGTACGAAAACCAAGCCAACGGAATCTGGTTGAGAGTTAGAAAAGTAAGTAAGAAGAAACTGTAGTTTTCTATGTGTGTCTACCAATGTGGTTTTGTGAAAGTGACGCTCATTCTCAAGAGTAATCAGCAGCTCCCACTGTGCACTCAAATCTCCTTTAATCATCCCTTCCTTCTATTCCTTTTTCCAAACTCACTTGGTTTGCACACATAGCAAATGTGAGTGTCTTTTTTACCATGGAGTATGTTCACTTTCCACATAGTCAGTCAGTCAGTTTGCTCTCCCAGTGAAAACTGTCTTCACAACATTGCGTTGTACAATAAGTCTTGCCATTACTGAATCCAGACACGTTTGGGTAGCAAAAAATATTATTTCATTTTGTGCAACGTTTCAAAAAATCCGGGAGCAAACTAAATCTGTGCGAATTTCCGTCCATGGTCTGTACAGATATGATAGGGAAGGAGTAATGCAATACTTTTGTGATTTTCATAAAGCAATTTTCACCCCAAGTTGGGAGGTTAGTATTTATATCTGTGGATAAGATTGACTGGGTGTGTATAATGCGGTGTGGAGTGGAGGCAACTAACTTTGGCCACTACTTAAGATATTGGACGCAAATGAGGGAAAGTAACTCAACTAGAGAAAGGATAAGTGTAATAATGAATGACTAGTGAAGTGAAATTAGCCAAAGTCGGGCTCACATTCAAAGTTCACAGACTTTGACTTATTTTGCTCAATTAGCAGTTTCCGACTTGAATACACGAATTGTATGCGTTCAATAGAATCAATTCCCATTTCTTAGGTAGGGAGCGCTTATACCAAAGTGACATGCCTCATGCCAATAACAAAAGAAAGTAGCCAACTAACTAACTAAGTTTTTTCATCCCAACAAGGTGGTGTGCGAAAATTGCGTTCAATGTTTTCAATCTATTGATTTTATGGACCATGTCTTATTCTATTGGCCATTGAACTTAATGACTTTTGGGACCTTTTGTACCCGTTTTGATCATCATAAAACAGGGTATAATGTCATTCTGAACTAAACAGATTTTTGTGTGGTTGAAAGTTATTTAGTAACTAACTAACTAACTAAAAGGTAAAATTTTATGGCATATGGAGATAAGGAAAATTTTATTACCCTGCAAGTAGTTAGTTAAAAAGAAGATTTGCTTTTTTGACCAATGTTACAAGGGATGAGTCTTATGGCCATTCGGTTGTCTATAATTCCCTTGTTCCGAACCAGTTAATAAGGAAATTTTTCAACAGCTACAGCTCCCGTAACAAGCAATAAATAACAAGCTATGGACACTCACTCACAGCCGTAATGTATGCTTAGAAAAGAAAAGTTTGATTGCATATGATGAGAGTAGCCTAAAAAACCCAAAAAATCTACCTTGTATTCTCATCAACTAACAATATTATCAAAAGTGCAAGTGAGCTCATTTTTTGAGATTACTTGTTCTGATTACATAGGCAGCTCGGATTCCACGTTTTTTTTCTTCAAGCAAATATCCACCCTCAAATTTTGCCTGCAAAACTACTTATTGTGCACGATGCTTAAAAAAAGTCTCATTGCAAACTCCAATCAATATATACATACGTAATTATTCACAAGACAGTGAACACATGTATGAAATTATCGCTCCATGGTCCCAACTCATTAAAACTGACTTAATTGCTTTCCGAATCCATAACGCATGAAAAATTGCATAAGCTCTCCTGATGATTTTCTCATAATCCTGTAACATCAGTTAAAGCGTCCAAATTGTGCAATCCTTTTTGAAATATTGGAACCACATGTGAGCGACATTACAACGCTTCAAAACGGGGCAACTAATATTCCATCTATTGTTTCATGACAACCTAATAATTTATGGACATGTATAGTTGCAACTAACTTGCATTGCGAGTTTTGATGAGCCTTTTCAGATTCCTCACCGTGAATCAGTTTACGACAACAACACATTAAAATGGTAGCATGCAAGTGAAGGAACGTAAAAATGAGCGCAGACTTGTCTCATCACAAAAACTCGTCTTTTTCCACCAGAGAACAGGTTTCACTCTTTAGTTTGTTAGTAATGAGTGCCGATAGACCCTGATGCCAGCGAAATGATGATTATGGGGAAAAAGTGACCACAGAGCAGTCTGTGTACAAAAATTTAGCCAATTTATATGTGCATCATTCCAATACTTGAGATTCTATGGGAGCCAACGGCTGTACAGGAGCAAAATCTTTTCATGATATAATAACAACACACTCCAGCAAATAGTTGACCACAAGCACATGAAAAAATTGCATGTTCCGCCTGCCCTGATCACAAATATTTTTCTCAATAAAAAATCATCATGCATAATTTGATGGCGAACAAACTTTACATGGAACTTTGAACCCCAAATAATTCAACTTGCATCCTATGCTCCTTGCAAAATGCTTGCAATCTTTCCCAAATGGTTTTTGATTTTTTTGCAATCTAGTCACCCACTCTTTATAAAGGATTTAAATGGGTGCGTAAATCAAAAGTAGAGCTCAAGCTGTAACTTTCTGGAGCCCACACACACATGTTATACAAGATGAATGAGCGAATTTTAGACACTGGCCAGTTAGTTACACATCTCATAATATTAGTCCTGAAACAAGATGGATAAAAGTGGGCCACAGTGTGTGAGCTTGAACAAATGGTTTTTCTTCTAGTCAATAAAGAATGAGCAGACCACTAGACTATCTATAAAAGTAAAACTCATGTTCTCTCCGGGTAGTTACAAAAAGGAACTAATAGCGCTCCTTATGAACCATTTGCCACATTGAATTTTGCGCCCACTCACATTAGCAAGTAGTTTAGCCCTGTCATTTCCTAGCAATCGTTAGACTAGTCTGGTCACAAAAAGACAATTTCACACTCAAGTACCAATAGTATCCCAAGATTGGCATTTCAACAAATTCTCACACAGAAACGTGTGCACTTTTTGAGCATTTAGTTGGTTAGAAAACAGGTCTCTGGAGTATCCTTTTACATACATGCATGTAGTAAGTAAGTAAGCGACCATTAGTTGCCGGGTAAAATGAAACGAGCAATTTTAAACATGGAAAACTATATGATGGTATTATTTCAATCAATGGGGAGGAAAATTTAAATAACTAGGAAGGAAGTACTAACCCGTACAGAATGAAAATGAAATTTTTTAGTACCAGTTATATCCACAATTACCTACCGAGTGCATTTGGCCAATCTCATTTCCTTCTTCTTTTAATGCCAACACATAGAATAGATTTTTTGCGCTACAAACTGTGTACCAGGGCCAGTCATGACAGCTGGTTTGCGGGATTCTTTGAATCTTTAGATTCCACCCTTTTACATAGCAAAGTTACACCTGTGATGTGGTTTGATTTTCATCTCAAGTGAATTTCAAGTGCTTCACTTAACAAGAATGTTGCTTTTTGTTTCAAAGGGTGAACAAATCTTGGGGAAATGGTGGCTTGCTATAGCAAAATAAATAATAAGTCTTGTTGAATTTTAGAGCTGGTCGTAAGAAAATGTTTTTTTACTGCCAATTGCATGCATGCACTTTAGTCGAGACAATGTAAGTTATGAAATGGTAAATTGAAGGCGGAATTAGGGGAATTTCATGAAGTCTCTGGTACATAAGGAAATAACTTTTTCATGCAAACTCACAGTCACACGGGGGTAGAAAAGGAATAAGGAGAAAGCATTTTTTAATTTCCCAATTAGAATTCAAAACGTCAAGCTCTAATATGTTGCAGGAGCATGCCCTTTCTCAGATGAAGCAAGCATAATCATAAACTTTTACCAGGCTTGGGGGAACTAACCATATGCCATAGAGATCGGGGAAAATTTTCTTAGTTAGTCAAGTTCACATTTCATTTTATGAAAAAATTCTTGAAAATTCGAATCCACCCCAAAAATCTATTAGTATCTTTCTATTGGATTTTCAAAAAATCTCTAGGTCTGTACACTTTTTTAAAACGAAAAATGATATCCAAAAAATACAGACTAGGTCAAAATCCCACTTGCACATACAAAGTTGCCATGTGCAACATGCAGTATATGACTTTCAAGTGCAACAAAGAAACTCATTTTCCCATCCACTTTCTTATATTTGCTTACTTATTTATTTGAAGCTGTCACCCAAAAGCCAAAAAGAGATGCTTACTTTCTCCCTACAGAACAGTGTGCGCATACGAATGATGATTTATTTTTTCACCAGAATCCATCCATGTACTACACATGCATGGCCGCTTCCCACTCAAGTATATAGCTAACTAGAAAAACATACAAGTCTGAGAAATTTGAAGAAAAAAGCAGTTCCGGCTCCCCTCGTATATAAGTAACTATTCAAATACGAAGCAATTAAGAAATGCGTTCAATTACTTTGAAAGTCATTGAAAGCTCCTTTTGTACGTTTTTCATCCCATTTTAGAGTGCGTGTGTGCCTATGTATTGTACAAATGCCTCATTCTGTGACTAAAGCACGTATGTACAGGGAGTTCATAGTACATTGAATGGAATGAGAAACTTATACATTTTCTTTCTCCTTTGTTGGTTTTCTTTTTGGACGAAAAAAGTATTTTCAAGTAACAAGAGCGGGTGACAAAGAGACAGATTTAGTAGCTTATATTGTGCATGTTTGGCTGTCCCAATACATTTAGTTAGTCGTTCTGTTCTCACCTCCAAAAGGAATCTTTCATCTTAAAATATACACTCACTCACTTTGTTCTCTCCTCAATCACGCTCATATCTTTCCCTATGCTCCAAAGTCCAAGCCTATTATTCTTATCGATCTTTTCCACTTGTCTGAACTGACTGGACTTTTACCTACAGTTTTCACACCGGCGAGAATACACTGAGCTTCACAAAAAACTTTCAACAATCTTGCTCTACAAAAGTAGCCGTCATAAATCTGTACGTGCTTGCACAATTCTTTTGTAAATATTTCTCCTTCCACATCCCCAATGGGTGTACACATTACAGGTGAATATTATGGGGACACAATCAGAAATCGGAATTCTTTTCAACATAATAGTTACTTACGTTAAATTGCTAATTTATACTGATATTGTAAGCTCTATCAACTTGATATAACTTAAAGCTATAGTAAAATCATTTTGGGATAAATTGTAAAAAATTTTGCACAATAAATCGGGATAGGATGACAATTTTAATTTTGAAAGCTTATTTTTATAATTTACTGTTCTTCGGCATGTAAAGATTTCTTAAGCTCTTAAAAATGTTTTTTTTTGAAAATGTAATGGTTATCCTGCCTCCAATTAGGATGCTTACTCAGCCAGTTTCCATAAACTTGTAAATTAATGCACGGATAAAACCCGATCTATGCAAGGGAACTTTGATGTGCATGGGAAAAAGATCATGTACTGCGGTGCAGTGATCGGTATTTGGGAGCCAAGAAGCAACACTTGTATACCAACTACACTGCTGGTGAATACGTGTGGTTATGTTGAGTGAGAAAAGTAAAACGTCTTGTGTGTGGAAATATAAGGAAACGGTTTTTTCCTCAACCGGGTGCTCATTAAGTAGCTCACCGTATTCTCACCACGCTCGGGAAACTTCCTAATGTAGGAAAAAGTCTGCCTTCCTACTATATGGAATGAAGACATCACACGGAAACACTGGCCGCTCCAATTTTTCAATTAATTTCTCCTTCACATAGATAGCTGCTCCCATTAGTTCACTACTTACAAGTCATACTAATCAGCTTCGGCTAGAGTGTATATTATGTTTATGCTCTATGTATAGCCTTACCGTGCAAATATATACGAAAATGAGGAACCATTAGATTGATATTTATTTACTTCCAGTTGATCCCAGCAGTTGCTGTGTCAAAATAAATTGTGTATAGCTTCCTCTCAGCCAAAAAAGCTAGGTTTTCCATTATTAGTAATCTTTAGAAAATAAGAAATTCAAACATTATTTACTTTTTTATGAAACCTCACGACGGAAAAACCAAATTTTGGGAAATATGCAAAAAGTCCAAATTAAAATAATTTTCTTGGTTTCCAAAAATCATGACGAGAAAAAAACATCATTGCAAACTTTAAGATAGTCTTCCCAGACAAATAAATTGCTAAAACGTTGGCTTGTGGTCAAAACAGAGAAAATGATACCCTCAAATTATTTCTAACTCTGAAACTTGTGTTTCAGGTTGTATTCAGTTAGTTAGCAGCAAATGATGATAAATCTAGACGACATGACCAATCTCACACAATATAACGACTCTAATGTCATCTCAGATATCATTGCTTCAACTTTTTTTTACACAGTGAGGTCATCTGACAACCACTTTATAATATTTTGATCGCCTCTACCATTACACTCACTTGAGTCACTAACTACTAGTATACGCAAACACATTCCCTGCCTATGAATGATTCAATTACTCACCTAACTAACTAACCACTGCATAAATTTACCCAAAGTAGAACCATTTACTATAGCACCGACCAGTTTTACCAAGAAATTAAGATTTTAATAACACATGGGAACTCACAGGTACACTATGGCTTCATCATAAAACGCCGTATTACTGAAATTAAAGGAACTAACTAACCAAAGTGCATAAATTGTCCAAAATCGTAAAATTCGTCTACCGCTGGAATTTATGCGAGACAACCTCTGAGCGTTACTTTATAACTAGAAAGGGAATTTCCCAAATGTCTCACAAAAATATGTGCAAATCCTGGAAATGAAACCAAATGTAATGAAAGTCGGTCACCAAATCCCACTGTGTATGTTTTCACTATCATCATAATGGAAGCCACGTGAATAAATTATGCTCATGAGCAGTACACATGTAAAACTGTGAGCTGATTTCCATTATTTATGATTCTGGCTGATAATAGCAAGAGTGGGTTCCGGACAGAGGAAACCTGTTATTAGTTAGGAAATGCTCCCTACCAACAAACTAACTAACTATAGATGTCTAATGGTACATTATTATTCGCCAGTAGGTAAACTTTTGGACTCATCATCATGTGCACTGGGCATTTTATGGGGAATCCGTAGGGATCTGTGCAGTTCCCTTATAAATTGCAAATAAATGAGCAACTAGAGATACTAGCAGACTACTAGCACTGCTAGTTAGTTACTTTCAAAGGAGTCTTGCTGAGCCTGCATAACGTTTCATTTGAGCACCGAAGCCAATTAAAAGTTTCATCCACTCATACGCAACGAAGCATGCGAAATTCCGAAAACAAGAACAGGTTAAGCAATATAAATCCATTTCCTTGTACGAGACTGGTTGCGAAAAGTGGGATGCAAATTTATTACTATTGCATGCAATTGTTATATTATCATTGTTGTTCAAATTTTAAATACTGTTGGTCACTCACTAACTAAGTTAGTCAGTTACATTTGACGAATCAATAGTAATTTGGATTTCCAATTGATTTTATTGGGCAATTCTTCTAATCATTTCCATTTGAGGCTATATTTCTCCCTGTATACTTCAAAACCATAGCATTTGGGTAAACGCTCATAAAAAATGCATGCAATGCTGGCATGATTCATGAAGTTGATGATTTTGGCCAAGTGAGCACATGAGACACAAGTACAAAATGTGTACTTGAGAGATGATGATCCTAAATCTCTGTGCACACTTTTGCTATCTAGAAACGACTTGATTCAAGTACTAGATTTGAAATTCTTGAGCACACACTTGTGATGAGACATAATAACGACTAAAATTTATACATTTACTGCTCCCATCCTCCTATACAAAGAAAATCAATAGACACTGACTATAGACTCGAAGCTCACTCCAAAAGTTTGCCCATTTATGTTGAATTTTTGTTCAGCTTTGCATTCAAGCGTACATTTCGTATTCTATTCCAAGCATTGTTATCCCTGCAATAAAAAGAAGACGGAAATCCTGTCATCCATAACTAAACTCTCATCCTCCTCATTTTTTAAAAACTTGGGCTTCAGTTAGACTTACTCCTCTCTTGCTGTTGGAAGAATCCAATTCATGGAAAAGGATAAATCATTGCTACCATTGAGCCATGAAATATTTGCACTGATTACACTATTTGAGTCGTTCCCCTGTAATTTTCGGTCTAATTATCTGCTGCACATCAGTCCCCCAACACATTTGGTACAGGTAGGAAAAAATTTACAGATGATCATCATCATTGTAGAATATGTACTTACTTATCATTTTCTTGCTGGCCAACTAACTAGCAATGACCTCAGAGATCCCTGTATATTACTGTTACTAAATAGTTAAGCTAGTTACTTAGGTAGTAAGTTAGTACGGGTACTATAGAGTCAACTAAGTAACCATCTCCTTATATTTTGAACGCACATGCAATGGCATCATATAATGATTGCTTGTGAAACATTTCATTAGACACAGGAGCAGATTTTTCTGCAGCCATGGAATTCCATTTGATTCATTCTTGCATGTTGACTGACGACTTTTCATTTCGGCCAACATGCAACCCTTGTAAGTTAGTTACAAGCCTTTGGTGGAAAAACCACTATATGGATTTTTTTTCTTCACATTTTTTCCGTACGCTTAATTGCACGATTCATCTTTTCGCTACAGATATGATTATTGCACAGTGGTGCTCTTAATTCTATAGAAAGAAAAAGGGTTAGTATTCAGTTCCCTCGGCGTCATTAGGACACATTGAAAATTTCTGAGCCTATTCAGCCATGATAATGTTTACTGCTGGATACCAAAATCAGACAGAGTGTTTATGCAACTCATTGTGTGTGCTTAACAAGTTTTTATGAAACTGATAATCATCTACACATAGATAGATGCAAAGTCACAGGTGTCCATTTTTTCACCTCATTAAACACACAGGAAAATTCCTGCTGAATCATTTCCCCTGTTTTGACAAACAAATCGTATTTTACACTCCCCTTTTTGATGCAGAGAAAACAGTGTGAAGAACAATTTGGACACTTTTCACGCGCTAGACGAGTTAACTCTCTGACTGGATGGAATGATGACCATATCAATAAAGTGCATCCACGATTTCCCAAGTGGCCTAAAAGTCTTGTAAAGTTTGAGGAAGACCAATATTGGCTATTATTATTGCCAGCTAGGGATGGTGCGTAAAAGCAAGTATATCTGTTTGCTCATTTATTTGCCCACTTGGCCATAGGATTGGTGTCTGCGAGTAATGATTCTAGGTGGACTGACTGAGCAATACCAAAAGTTTTGTGTGGAGGTCGGAAAATTCCAAATACATAAAAAATCCTAATCGAGTCATTCCCCAAAAATTCAAAGGCAAAATATAAGGTATTGATGGCTCCTTGTATTCATTACATTTTGTCCTCCTCAGCTGACCTAAAGCTTTATAAATTAAACTTTTTTACATTACGTTTTTTCCAACTTTCTGCCGCTTTTTGAAATACAAGTAAAATTTCGGCCTATGTCTATAGGTGGTTTCGAGTCCATATGTCTGAAGATAATGACCCGCCATTCGTCCTCTTCTCACAGTCTGTGTTGCGGGTGACATTAGAACTAATCACTTGGCTTCCGTACAATTTAATGCTTTCTCTTGTCTTTTGCGCCATCCATAAAATGAGGATAGTCATGTCCATTCAATTCAAAAGCTACTATTATAGCCCACCTATCTTTTGTTTGAGGCTCTTACCTTCGTCACCTTTTATCTAGACACAAAGAATGGAACATATTATGCTAATCCTGGTATAGCTACTAGTTAGTCTGTTGGCGTGTCCCATACCATTTTTGTCAAAGTTTATTTTATATTGTTGTAAAAATGACAAAACTGATCAAATTGGCGCTACAATATTGTAAATTTATTATGTGGGGGTAGAAAAACACGCGAGCACAAAGTGCATGCTATTTGCTGAATAATTAACAGCGTATTAGGATTCCATCCGAAATAAAAGAGTGTGGGTAATAAAAGAGGAGAATTTGGAATTGCGCAATAAAGGTCAGGAAAACTATTGTGCGGTCATAAAGTGTGTTGGCAAAATACCTGTCCAATTTACAACCAAGTAGAATGTAACAGAATGAGATGTGTCACTTATTACCAGGTGACAATAATTATTTACCAGGTTTATGATGGTCGTTCTGTGAAGAAAAATGTAAATTTGGGACAGGTTTGCCAATTTTCGGCATTGTAGTTCCCAATGACAATAAAATGAGACGTGACGAGCATTTTATAACCACTGTGTACTACTACAGCATTAGGTCATCAATAATGAAATTATGTGTAGATAGTTAGTTTGCTATAGAGCTTACGAATTTGAAACTTGTTACTCTGTGTGATCCTTATTATTTTTTATTCTGGCTGATGGATTTCCCCATTGTGTGTCAAAAAGGACGAATTCAGGAACTTTTCAATACATTTCTATGCAAGGGTGTTCGTTAGTTTCAATCTTATCTGGATTTGATAGTTATTAACTAACTCTTACATCTCGACAAAAAAAAAGAGTAATGATTAAAATGATAAAAGTAACTCTTCATTTCATTGTGACATTCACATTGAAAAATGAGCGATGCGCAAACTTGTTCCACAGTAGCAACTAACTAAATGGGTCTCGCAAATTAATGAGTTATATTTTTCATCATGCTAAAAACTTGTGCTATAGAACACAACTCTGTGTCAATCCTTTTGTGCAGGAAAAAAATCTATTCTACACTCAGGAAGAAAATATGAAAAGAATGGGAGAATTTTTCAACCCAAAGGGAAAGTTTCCAACTCTCTGTGTAGATGATGATAATGAGGCTCATGATAAGAGAGGTGACAAAAGGGAGAAAAAAAAGTTTCAAAAAAGTTGCTATACAAGTGCTCTAATTGGAAAACATTTTTGATTCTCCCGACTCTGAGTTCCAGTCAGTGTTGACAGGAAGGGATTTTTGAAAAATGGATCTCATAAAACTTATCATCCTCGTATAACTTCTAGTTAGTTAGTTGCAAGTCGTGTGCTCTACTAACCGCAAAAAAATTCCACGTCAAAAATTTACATGTAACTTTTTCCCGACGCACAATTTTTTCGTCCATTCGTATCGTCACACTTTTACAAAACAATACACCTGTTCAAATGTGGCCAAATTCCTAACGAACGAGCCAGTCCAGGTAACAAGTTTAGTCACTAACTAACTATAATGCTTTCCAAACAAACAACTTCCTAAATGTGAAATATATTGTTAGTTGTTTGTAACAGTGCATTGTCCAAGTATACTATTGATTTCTTTTCACAAACAAATTTTGCATGCTATAGCACGCACTGTGCTAACTAACTAAGTAACTATAAAAAAGTCGTTGACAGTGCAAGCTTTTTCCACCGCGTCTCCAATACTCCAATCCTATAGTATAATGTAAGGTACAAACTCAACATAGTCACTTACTCACTCACTATCCATTGAGTTCTGGGTCCACCCAACAGTATATATAATATTTCCGTATACTTGGCACGCAAAAATGTGCTAAATGACCAATTTCGCTCGCATTACACAATGTATGGGACGGCTCTGTGCCCTGCTCAGCATGTTTTCCGCTCCATTCATTCACTTTTGGCAACACGTTCTTACATTCCCGTGCATCTAAACTCAAACTGCATGCTCCATCGATTTTGCAGGAGCAAACAATAGAAACGAAACAAGATTTACAAGTCCGAAAATCCCTCTGTGATTCCATTTGATACCAGCGTGTTGTCAATTTCACAGAGCTGTCCACGAAAAAACAACATATAGCGCTTACCATTTAGTTACAAACTAACTGCTAATTGGATTGTAAAAATGTCAACTTATCCCTATGAAACAGACTATTTCCCAATCTTTACATTTATCAGAGCGAAAATTATCCAACCATTTTTGTGCCCAAAATCAAAAGGATTTTCATTGCCAATCCTAAAATATAGTATAACAGTCGTCACCAGACTTTGCTATCCTTATTTCCACTTGAGAGCCCAATTTGGACTGCAAGTAAATAGGAAATGTGAATGTAACTGGAACTCATTGAGGCTAAAAGGGAGACACAAACAGGATAAGACTTAGTAGTTAGTTAGTTATTTATAGTTACTAGACCCATTTAGTATACAGAATCCTAGTACTTAAATGGAAACGTAAAGAAAATGACAGAGATTCGCTCAAGTATTAACTGACTACGGGCATTGTAAAGGAATTGCACCATTTTCATCATCATCTTAACTACTAGCAATACATCATTCATTTTGAGGGAGTCAAAAAGCTTTACCGTTTTGCATGAATGCACTGACAGCATTGTAGCCAGCTTAAGTTAGTTGGAAGAATAGAGTGCCGAATTCCAACTAGTATATGCATAATAATATTTGGTATTGTAGTTAGTTAGTTAGTTAGTTTGAATCTACAAGTCTAGTACATCTTAACACGCAAGCCAAAAAAAATGGAGACAACATTTCTGGTTATCAGGATACACAAAAGTTACACAATGTGACAACAAGCAATACTAGCTTGTATTATAGAGTAGTTAGTTAGTTAGTATGTACATACATGTAATCTGATCGCAATAGTTATCATAATTTTTGGCCCCAAGGAGTCACTTTGGTCATTTTATCGCTATGTAAGTTTTTTTGAGAAACCACAATAATGAGATGAGATTGTGGCTTTTTCATGCTCATATTCAATGTAATAGGATGTCGCCAAGCCCTAAAGTTTTTGGGGGATTGAATTCCATAGATTTATTTGGCTTCGGGATCCATATAAGCTTTTACATAGGCTAGTAAGTAAGTCAGTTAGTTAGTTAGCTATTACGACATTTGTATTATTACATATGGGATTCAATTTCTGAGAAATTATTTGCTTGCAGAAATATTTTTGCAACGTTTCCACCCATTGGGTTTGCTAATGAAAAGTAAATAAAAGTTGAAATTTTTACAAACTGAATACACTATTGTAAGTAAACAAAGATGGACCAAAAATGTGTGAGTGTATTATTCTGTTGTTAGTGGGCGAAAAAGAACGGGGCAATTCCGCGGGTTTATTATTATGTGGGAAGACGTGGGAATTTCTTATTGTGAGGAGCAGGGGTTGACTCGTTTTGAAAAACGGGAAAATGTCAACGACTCCTGCATACATTATATTGTTGCGTTTACATTTGGGTATAGAGCACGTTCCAAAGCCTGGAAGCATGTCAACAAGCATTTTTCATTTCCTTTGTCTTGGCTCCAAATGCCAGTCATTTTTTAAACCTTTTCACTTGATATTATTTGTAGGTCAGACTCATACACTCACTCACTCACTCACTACGGCAGTGTGTGGATTGGATTTTGAAAATTTCATCCAGTTTACAGCCAAGTTATTTACATACATACACAGACTGTGTGAAAGTCATAAAACCACCGGCATTACTAAATGAATTCTACCTTTCTCACGTCATCATAATAATCACCTAATTACCACATTATGGACCACTGCTCTGACCAGTCTACATATTATTCATTCCTACAAGTTATAGCAATAATAATAAAAACTAAAGCAAACATAGTGGATTGTTATGTGTATTATGTATTTATGCAAATGGACTCATTGAGAAACAATCATTAGGCTCTACTTTTTCACAACATTCAAAATGAGTGCATGCATATTAGGTAGGACGAGTATCATTGATATGTACACATGTAAGGGACTTTACAAACATTTGCCCACAAACTGAAAAACGGTCAATGTAATTATCCTAATGGAATCTGGTGTGTGAAGTCTCAAATTTTGTACAAATTGAGCCAGGACACTCGCACTCTTCATTTACGATTCACAAACTTTCATCTCTTCCCAACGTTCAGTATTAGAGACCAACTTATCTTTTTGCATCAACCAAATGAACACAGGAACCGAATTCATTATCTCTTGTGAATAGTTTAACATAGTGAAAAGATATGCATTGGGATTTTAAATTCAAATTGACTAAACTAGCTCCAAAACCATGATATCCATTAGACCTAATATTTTATTAATACAAAAGTGTATTTGCAGGAAGCTGAAGGTCAAATGTGACAGGATTTCCAGAATTCCAACAAATTATATCTCAGTCGTATACATTTGCAATCTTTTTTGCGGACAATCTTACGCCTGCACACATTGTTCAGTATAGGGACACGAAATGAGATTAAAAAACAGAGTTTCATGACAAACTAAAAACATGAAACAAAACTATGGGACTTTAACTTGTATTGAAATGCTCACAAGATTTTGTACTACTGCAAAAGATTACAGTAAGAATTGTACAAGTGGATGATCACAATGTGAATTCACAAGGGAACTGATTCTCCACAACTTTCATTGTTCAAAAACCCGTATAATTCCATTCATTCATTTATTCAACTACTGATTCTATGTAAGAGAAAAAAATCATATTCAAATCAGTGTAGAAAATTTCTCCCGCTTTTTCTAGCTAAAGCAAACTACTTGACTGTTCTTTTAAAAATGGAGTGAAACCTCTTGTGTGGTACAAGTGTGCAAACATTGATTTCAGTCAGTCAGAAAAGAAGACGGAAAAGATTTCTATTTGTACTATTGATTCAGCTTTGTGCTACCGAGTCAGTGTACCGATGAAATTATTTATGTGGAAGAAATCAATGGGACTGTTTTATGAATTCCTCCCGAAAAGGTCTTTGAATGAGTCTGATGAAGAGTAGTCTTTTCTCTAGACTTGTTGACTATATGGAATCTCATAATCTTGACTTGTATTTTCTCAGAAACTCACAAATCTAGGTCATCTGTTTATATCCTGCACATATACGGCGGTTTGTTTGCACTCAGAGCTGGAATTATTATAAACAATGATAGCATTCTAGAGCCATTTGCTATTTGCTACTCACCGCCTGTTTTGAGAATTTGGAATTTATCTACATCCTTTATAGTTTAGATAGTAAGTAAGTAAATAGACATTTCGAAAATTTGCTACTAAATACTTGGTTTTCAGAGATTTAAAGCACGTGTTCTGAACTAACTAAGGAAGCAAAGTTGTAAAATTCGGCTTGTTTAGTGAGATATCTCCAGAATTGAGATTAGTCAGGATTAGGAAGGACAAAATATTATTTTAGTTTATGATATTTACTGGAAAAATGTGTCACGAAACGACGCACTAAAAACACGTGATAAAATTAAGCTCATATATTTCTAGTTAGTTAGTTAGTTTGCGTAATGCATAATGAAAACTGTACCAAACTAGTCCATACAGCTATATGGCATCTTCAATTTGCCAAAGTGGTGTGCGAATTTTGTGGATGCAAAATGAGGGTGAAAACCCGTATTCACTAATGACAAAGTGAAAAATTGAAAGTTTTTGCAGACTAACTAACTAACGAGCCACTTAAGTATGGCAAACGGAGAAATCACACAATGTAGACATGCTAAAAAGAAGCATATAGCTCTGATTCCAAGCATTCAAATGGTTCTATAGCGGCGGAAAGTTTAATTTGCTAAAAGAAAACGTTGCGACAAAATGAACCAAATTATTCTCCTTTGTAGCTTATAACTAACTATAGGATCCGTGTAACGTTGAGATGACACAAAATTTGATGAATTTCAAACAGTATCTTCTTACCTGTGTATTAAGTCTCTATATAATTCCTTTCTTTCAGTTGGCAACGGAAAATCGCCTTCGCTCATTAAATTTTCACAACAATAAACGTACACTGCTTTGTAGTTGATTCGTAGCACAGTTATTTATAGGAGCAGTTTGTTCACAATTCCAGATCCCAAGTAAGATTTGTGATTTGCTAATGAAATGAGAAAACTAACTGGAGTGGCTCACTATAGTCACTTCTTGTCAAGTCTAAAATTGTTCAGAGTCTAGCTAGCACACACTGGTTTTCTAGTTCAACGGATTCACTAACTAACTAACTCACTTATTTGTGGCATGAAAACAGTATTTTTGGCTGCAAAAATTGTTGTTTTTCTTTGCTCCTTGCAATTAGGATGGAGTGGAGTCTTGAAGTTTACTCGGACCTGGAGTAGATATAAATGTAAACATTAGTTGGACAAAATTATAGAGGCAATGACAATAACAAAGGCATAGAACGACCTCTTTTCATTTTTAGATCACTTTTTCCAGCACTATTAAACTAATGTGCAACTTTAGGACGCTTTTGATCACAGTTTTTCATACTGTGGGAATGTTGGGAGGTAAAATGAGCTAAAAGTACACTTTTTTGAGACAAAAACAATACATAAAGTGGGATTCAACAGCTATCATTATATTTAGAAATGGAAAAATGGCTAACGTGTTTACTTGTAGTTTCTATTGTTGTGTCTTACCGTTCTACGCGTGCGCAAAATGATAAAATGGCGTCTTCTTTGAAAATCCCCAAAAAAAGGAAGTATTTTGGATGAAAAAGTGGAAAAAAAGCATATTTGCGCTTAAACTACTTATGTAAGACAAAATATTTTTATTACAGAATCCAACTAACCAAGCCAACCCACAGAATCAACCCATACTAGCCAATTTGGTGCAACTTTCTTACGTAATAAAGTTGG
>Ga0210040_10003559_pt1 | contig 20983 bp, 16 predicted proteins | sample CryGeyCG12114_NA_FD_185462 | JGI IMG/M metagenome (GOLD analysis project Ga0210040, IMG submission 185462) | Groundwater microbial communities from aquifer - Crystal Geyser CG19_WC_8/21/14_NA (SPAdes) (version 2) | ecosystem: Environmental > Aquatic > Deep subsurface > Groundwater | place: USA... | reverse complement strand
TTCCGTGGGCCTTCCAAGATAAGGTTTTATTAATGGGTGATGCATCGCACGGTATTGTACCGTTTTACGGGCAGGGCATGAACGCAGGGTTTGAGGATTGTACTATTTTTAATGAGTTACTAAACCAGCATACCGGCGACTGGCATACTATTTTTGATAAGTTTCAACGCACCCGCAAGCCCGACACCGATGCCATGGCCGACCTGGCGATCTATAACTTTATTGAAATGCGCGATAAGGTAGCAGATCCGCGTTTTTTGTTGCAGAAGAAAATTGAAGGCAAGCTCCATGCCCTTTACCCGGACAAATGGATGCCGCTCTACCCCATGGTAACTTTCAGCGATATTCCGTATGCTGAAGCTAAAGCTACCGGTGAGCGCCACGACCAAATTATGGCGCAGATTATGCCGTACATCCAGACCGAAGCTGATTTTGATAAACCCGAGGTACAGGCTTTGGTACAGCAATATGTGATTGAAGGATAAAAACAGGAAAATTTTACCCAGATTCTTAGCAAACTCCGGCTTGATGATAGCTAAAATTTTATTTTGTTTTAGATAAACCTCGAGTATAGCATTGCTAATTATCGTGCCTGTTTGCCTTAGAGCTGAAAGCAGCTAAAATCAGGCAAATAGAATGAAAGCTGTTAAATTTCAACTTAATGGCCTTCAGTAAATCAGGATGCTGCTATCGGCAATATACAGAGCAGACTTAATACTGTATTAAAAGTACCTTAACAATACCTTAATACTACCCACCTAACTTTGTGCATCAAAATTAAGGAAGCAAAGTTATGCATGAAAAAACTTCTACCAGTATTAGTAAGCATTATATAAGCACCATAGTTATACTATGGCTATGTTCTTTTAGTGCTTTTGCCCAATCCCAAACCATTACAGGAGCAGTTTCGGACAATCAGGGTCAGCCGTTACCTGGCGTAACCGTACTCCTGAAAGGAACTGCTACCGGTACTACTACCAATGCAGATGGAGCTTACCAGCTTACTGCTTCCAGGGCTTTAAACCCAAATGATATTATTGTTTTCAGTTTCATCGGTTTTAAGGTAACAGAAGTACCTATTAATAATAACACCACTATTAATGTGCAGCTACAGCAAGATGAAAAAATGCTGGGCGAAGTAGTGGTAACAGCCCTGGGTATTGAGCGAGAGCATAAGGCATTAGGCTACGCCATGCAGTCGGTTAGCGGCGAAAGTTTAACCCAGGCCCGGCCTAATAATTTCGCGCAAGCCTTATCGGGTAAAGTAGCCGGCCTTACCCTTACCTCACCGGGCTCCGGCCCCATAAACTCCACCCGCATTACCCTGCGCGGCGATAATTCTCTTAACCCCAACGGCAATAACGCCTTAATTGTGTTAGACGGCGTACCCATGAGCAGCGATATGACAGGCTCCGGCGTAGATAATGCTTATGGTGCTGGTTCCGGCAATGATATACCCGTAGACTTTGGCAATGGTATTGCTGACATCAACCCGGACGATATAGAAAGTATAACGGTGCTGAAAGGGCCTAGTGCGGCGGCTTTATACGGCAGCCGCGGTGCCAACGGTGCTTTAATCATCACGACTAAATCCGGCGCCCGCAAAAGCAAAGGCCTGGGCGTAACCATAAACTCCAACATCAGCTTTAACAGCGTACTAAAATGGCCCGATTTTCAATATGAATATGGCCAGGGCGGCGGCAAATCTTTTAACGCGGCCGGAGAGCCTTATTATTCTTACGGTGCCTCTGAAGACGGAGCCAATACGGGCGGCACCAGCAGTGCTTACGGTCCTAAGTTTGCCGGCCAGTATTATTACCAGTACGATCCCACTTTAGAAGGTCAGTCAGCCGAAAGACAATTGTGGCGGCCTTACGAAGATAACGTGAAAGGCTTCTTTAGAACCGGCTCCACCATCACCAATAACGTAGCCATTGAAGGCGGAAACGAAAAAGGCTCCGCGCGGGCTTCTATTACGCACTCCAAAAACGAGTGGATTATGCCCAACACCGGCTTCGAGCGGATGACGGCTGCCCTAAGCCTGAATTATAAAGCTTCGGATAAGCTTAGGCTTAATGCCAAGATAAACTTTACCAACAAGAAAAGCGACAACCTGCCAGGGACTGGTTATAGCAACCAATCGATATCTTATTTCATGATCTTCCAGAACCCGAATGTGGATTTAGCCTGGTACGAACCCAGATGGAAAGCCGGACAGGAGCAATTAGAGCAATTACACCCGTTCAGCTCCTACATCGACAATCCTTATATTATCGCCTACGAAATGATTAATTCGCTTAATAATTATTCCACCGTAGGGAATATATCGGCTACTTATCAGTTTTTGCCCAAGTTCGATTTGATGGTGCGGTCGGGTATTGATATGACCATGGAAGACCGGGAAATGCGGCGCCCTTTTAATACCGCAAATTTCCCGCAAGGCTATTACAAAGAGCAGAATATTTTTGATTATGAAATAAACACCGATGCCTTAATTACCTACCGCGAAAAAATTGGCAGTAAGATAGATGTAAGAACTTCGGTGGGTGGCAACATCCGTAACCAACGATACCGTGGCACCGATGGCGTAATAGATGGTTTGGTAATTCCGGGCGTTTACAAGCTGTCTAATGGCATCAGCAACCCCATGATGACAACTTATCATAGAAACAGGAGCGTAAACAGCGTGTATGGCTTAGCCGCTTTCTCTTACGAAGATAAGATATTTTTAGACCTTACTGCCCGTAACGACTGGTCGAGTACCTTACCAGTACAGAATAGCTCGTTCTTTTATCCCTCTATCAGCTCCAGTTTTATTTTAAGCGATTTATTCGCCTTGCCGCGGCAAATTTCCTTTGCCAAGTTTAGGTTATCGGCCGCGCAGGTAGGTAACGACACCGATCCGTACCGGACCAGAAAATATTACGGGCAAAGCGACTTTCCCGGCTCCGGCTCCGTACCCACAACACTACACAACATTGATTTTAAACCAGAGATTACTACCAATTACGAAGCCGGCTTAGAATACATGCTGTTTAAAGGCCGCATTGGTATGGATTTAGCGCTGTACCGGAACTTTACCCGCAACCAAATCTTAGATATCCCCATCGACGCTACTACCGGCTACACCAGAAGAGTAGTAAATGCCGGTAAAGTCCGCAACCAGGGCATAGAACTGGTTTTAAACACCAGACCAATCGACAAACCTGATTTCAAATGGAAATCAACCCTTACCTGGTCTAAAAATTACAATAAAGTGTTAGAACTGGCCGCAGGGATTGGGGGTGACCAACAAGTGCTGGGTTCTGGTGGCCAGGCAAGTATTATAGCCAAAATTGGTGGCACCACCGGCGATATTTACGGCTACGGTTTTGTAAGAAGCCCCGACGGACAAATCGTGTACGACGAAGCAGGCTTACCGGCCTACCCGGATGAGGTGCAATACATCGGCAATGCTTATGCCGATTGGAAAGCTGGATTCTTAAATGAATTCTCTTACAAAAACTTCCGGTTCAGCTTTTTATTAGATGGCCAGTACGGTGGTATTATTTACTCGCAAACCCACCATAAAATGACGGAACAGGGCAAGCTGAAACATACCCTTAAAGGCCGGGAAGAAGGATATATCATTGGTGAGGGCGTCGTGCTGAATGCCGATGGCACCTATTCTCCTAACACCAAACAAGTACTTCCGGTCGACTACTATGTCCGGTATTACCGCCGGGCTAACGTGGAGTCTAACTCTTTCGATGCCTCTTTCCTGAAGCTTAGAGAAATGCGTTTAGAGTACAACCTGCCGGCCTGGCTGCTGGCCAGAACCAAGGCTTTTCAGGGCGCCAGTATTGCGCTGTACGGCCGCGACCTGGCCATGCTCACCAACTTCCCTATGTTCGACCCCGAAACAGCCGCCCTTAATGGTTCTACCATTATGCCCGGTATAGAAATGGGCCAGATGCCTTCTACCCGGACCTACGGCGTAAACGTGACCCTTAAATTCTAAACGAAATCAGCATCCATTATCTATTTCCGAATTGCCGGGAGCAACTATTAACTTCCTGGTAGTTCTTTCAAGAATTATAAATCATGATAAGAATAAAGCAAATTCTGGTTTTACTTGTAGCGCTAAGCTGCATCAGCGTTTCGTGTACCGATAATTTTGAAGAGATTAATATAGATCCGAACAAAGTAGAAACAATTACGCCCGGCACGCTGCTGAATCCTACCATCTACGAAATGGCCAGCTTCAACTCTTCCCGGAGTAATGATTTCACTTTCGATATTATGCAGGTAGCGCTTCCTTTTCCGAGTGCCTCCGGTGGCCAGCACCGCTATGATATTGGGGAAAATGCCGGCAGCTCTACCTGGAACACGTATTATCGTTGGCTGACCAATATAAAGGAAATGCGGGCTGCTGCCGCAGAAGCCCAGGACCCCAATTACGAGGCAATTGCCCTAACGCTGAATGCCTGGACGTATTCCCTGCTTACCGACAGTTTTGGCGACGTACCCATGGAAGAAGCCGTACGGGGTGATGAAGGTATTTTCTACCCGGCTTTCAATTTCCAGGCCGATATCTACGCCAAAATCCTGAGCGATCTGGAAACGGCCAATAGCTTATTCGACGAGACTAAGACCATGGCTTATGCCAGCGATATTCTGTATAACAACGATGTAACCAAGTGGCAACGCTTTTGTAATTCGCTGCATTTAAGATTGTTGCTACGGGTATCGAACAGGCCGGAGATGAATGCTTTCACTAAAATGGCCGAAATCATCAATGATCCAGCTAAATATCCGGTATTTACCAGCAATGCGGAAGCTGCTATTCTGAAGATTTCTGGTGTAGCGCCGCTGATATCGCCCTGGGGCCGTGCCGTCGACTTCAGAACCGGCCGCGCCGCATCCGAATTCTTTATCAATAATCTGAATGCCCTCAACGACCCCCGCCGGGAAAAGTTCTTTACGCAGGCCACATCGAGAGACGGCACAACCCGAATAGGATACAAAGGCATCCCCAGCGGTTTTGAAGGCAGCGATACCCAATTCGATTTTGCCCCATCTACCTTTAACATTGCCTTGGTTACTGCGCCTATGGTTTCGGTGATTATGACGTACGCGGAGGTGGAGTTTATCAAAGCCGAGCTTGCCCAACGCGGCATTATCAGCGCTGATGCAGAAACGCACTACCAAAATGGGGTAAAGGCGGCCATAGAACAATGGAGTGCCGTAATGCCTGCTGATTACTTCGATAATCCGGCGGCGGCTTATAATGGTACGCTGGAGCAAATTATGCTGCAGAAATACCTGGCCTTGTTCTTCAACGACTATCAGCAGTGGTTTGAATATCGCCGTACCGGCTTACCTGTTTTACCAACCACTAATGCCATGCTCAACAACAAGCAAGTTCCCGTTCGTTTCCGATATCCTTCTAACGTGCAAATATTTAATGGCGCCAACTACCAAAAAGCAGTAGAGATGATGGGCGGTGATGATATTAATACCAAAGTTTGGTGGGAAAAATAGCAGTATATCCAAGTACTACCTTTCGAAACCAAGCGAATCTGAATTTTAAATAAATTCGTTCACGTTTTACCTAAACCTTTTTCCTCATGAAAATACTCTTGGCGATTGTTGCAATTTTTACCGGTACTTTTAACTTCTGCAATTCTACAGCCATGGCGCAAAACAAAATAATGCTTACCCACTACACCTACGCTCCCGGCCAAACCATTATTGGGAAAGTGATATTACCTAAAGCAACTGCAACAAAAGCCAGTTTTAAACTAGTAGGAGAAAGTGCCAAAAATTTCAAAATCGATAAGAATAATAACCTGACGGTAAGTAAAACTTTGGCCGCGCAAAACCAACCCCAGTGGCACGATGTGGTGATAGAAGCCAATACCGGTGCCGGAACTATGCGGAATACTTTGCGGGTGGTAAAAGATGACTTTATCCAGAACCAGGTAATTGCCCACCGCGGCGCCTGGAAAAACACCGGCGCTACCGAAAATTCTATTGCTTCGCTGCAGCACGCTATTAAACTGGGTTGCGCCGGCAGCGAATTCGACGTCCACATGTCTGCCGATTCGGTTTTGTTTATTCATCACGATCCGGATGTGGAACAGGTTGCCATCGAAAAAACGGCTTCCGCCGATTTAGTTAAACTGAAGTTAAGCAACGGCGAAAACTTACCTACGCTGGCCGCTTACCTGCAGGAAGGCATCAAGCAAAACAAAACCCGGCTGATTCTGGAAATAAAACCTTCGGTTATTAGCAAAGAGCGGTCGCTGGCCCTGGCCCAAAAAGTAGTGGAAATGGTTAGCCAATACAAAGCCCAGGGTTGGGTAGATTACATCAGTTTTGATTACGACATTTTGAAAAAAGTGCTGGCGCTGGACCCGTACGCAAAGGTGGCTTACCTGAACGGCGATAAAACACCGGCGCAACTGGCGCAGGATAAATTTTACGGCTTCGATTATCATTTTAAGGTGCTGCAAAAAAATGAGAACTGGCTGCAAGAAGCGCATCAACACAACTTAACGGTAAATTCCTGGACAGTGAACGACGAAGCCCTGATGGACTGGCTTTTGGCCGGTAAAGCCGATTTTATTACCACCAACGAACCCGAAATATTATTACAAAAAGTAAAACAACCTAAGTAAATAAATCTATGTTCAGAAGAAAATTTTTGCAAAGCCTGGGCTTAGTTGGCTTAGGTACTGCACTGCCGCTTGATGCCGCAGAAGCCCAAGATAAAGCGCAAGCCGCCGATCAGCCGTTTAAGCTTAACCCCATTACCATTAAAGGTAAAGTGCACCATAATGGCAAAGGTTTGGCGGGGGTGCCGGTTACCGATGGGTATAATATTGTGTTAACCGATAAAGCCGGGAAATATACCTTAAACACCAACGCTACCGCCGAGTTTGTGTACCTGACCATTCCGCGCGGTTACGCTATCCCGCACGAAAAAAGCATCGCCCAATTTTTTAAACACATTGCGCCTAATACCGCCAACCAAACCGCTGATTTTGCTTTGCAGAAACTAGATCGGGATGATACGAACCATACTTTTGTGGTGTGGGCCGATCCGCAGATGATTAATAAAAAAGATACCGAACAACTATTAACCGAATCCGCGCCGGACTTAAAAAACCTGGTGGCCCAATATCCTGCTGATACTTTGTTTCATGCCATTGGCTGCGGTGATTTGGTGTGGGATAAATTTGAATTATATGAAGACTATAAAAAGGCCGTAGATATTGCTAGTATTCCGTTTTTCCAGGTAATCGGCAACCACGATATGGATATTAAATCGCGGTCTGATGATAAATCGGGCGATACGTTTAAAAGCCTTTTCGGGCCTACGTATTATTCTTTTAACCGGGGCGACATACATTATGTGGTGCTGGACAATGTCTTTTTTATCGGCGTAGCCAAAAGATATATTGGTTACCTCACCGAAAAACAACTGCAATGGCTGGAACAGGATTTACGCCAGGTAAAACCTGGTGCTACGGTAGTGGTGGCCTTGCATATTCCCGTAGACAGTGGTCATAAAAGAAGAAACAAACTTACCGAAGAGTCGCTGGGCGGTGTGGTTTCAAACCGGGCCGAATTATACCGGATGTTGAAACCTTACAAAGCCCATATTATGTCGGGCCATACCCACATTTGCGAAAAAGTTATTACCGAAAACGCCATTGAACACACCCACGGAGCCGTTTGCGGTGCCTGGTGGACCGGGCCGATTTGCACCGATGGCACTCCTAACGGTTATGGCGTGTACGAAGTAAAAGGCAGCGACCTGAAATGGTATTACAAATCGGTAGGGAAAGACCGCAACCACCAGTTCCGGATTTATCCGAAAGGTAGCGTGGCCGACCGGCCCGACGAAATTGTGGTAAATGTCTGGAACTGGGATCCGGAATGGAAGGTTACTTGGTTCGAAAACGGCAAATCGCAGGGAAACATGAAACAGGATGTCGGGCTCGATCCGCTTTCGGTGCAACTACACGCCGGCGACCAGCTGCCCGCCAAACACAAATTTGTGGATCCGACCTTAACCGATCATCTTTTCTACGCCAAACCAGCGGCGGGCACCAAAGAAATTAAAATAGAAGTTACCGACCGCTTCGGCCAGGTTTATACCGATACATTGGCGGTTTAAGGCATGTTTGAATGAGTGAATGAGTGAATGAGTGATTGAGTGAGAGAATATCTAATTATAAGTTTTTTATGTCCTTATCTAGCTTGAACTCATTTTGATCTCTTACTTATACCTAAATAATTTAAACTTGTAAAAAATTGCCCCGGCAAACTTAGAGAACACGCTGGGGCAATCTTCTTTAGTAACACGCCTTCATATCTGTGGACTGTGGACCGTGGATTATAGACCATCGACTGTGGACTAAATTCACCCCTCCAGCCAATCTTTAAAAGCTTGCACTTTATCCCGGCTAACCACAATATCAGGCTCCGGGCTGTTGCGCAAAACCGTTTTTAACCGGCTACTGGAATACGAAACTATATCCTGAATAGACGTTAAGCCTACTAAATAGGCACGGTTGATGCGGAAGAACTCTTTCGGATTCACCAATTTTTCCAGTTGGTCCAGCGGGTAATCAATCACAAAGCGTTTGTCATCTTTGGTTTGCAGAAAAGTGGCTTTCTCCATGCTGAAGAAAAAGTCTATATTTTCGGTGGGTACGTATTTAATATGTTCGCCTATTTTTATAACAAACCGGTTTTTATATGGTTGTTGCCCCAACAGTTGCATAGCTTGTTCCAGTAAAGCTATATTGGGAGCAACCGGAAGTTCTTTTTCGGTTTTTTGCAGGTTTTTAAATTTAGCTATCGCCACGGTTAGTTCGTCGGCATCGATGGGCTTTAATAAATAATCGATACTGTTTACTTTAAAAGCCCGTATGGCATATTCGTCGTAAGCAGTGGTAAAAATAACCGGGCATCTAATTTCCGTTTTCTCAAATATTTCAAAGCTCAAGCCGTCGCCCAGCTGTATATCCATAAATATCAAATCAGGCTGGTAAACAATGTTTATGGTTTCCGCGGCTTTGCGTACCGAACCTACTTTGCCTATTATTTCTATACCCGCATCGTACTGTTTTATAAGCAAAGCCAGGCGGTCGGCGGCTAGTTTTTCGTCTTCTATAATCAGTACTTTCATACTTGCTGTAATTGCAACACCGGCAGTTTTACTATAAATTCGGTTGGCGTTTGGGTAATGTGCACCGGTTGGTTGGTTAAATATTCGTAGCGGGCTTTAATATTGCTTAAACCTAAGCCCGACGATTCCACGCTCGTATTTTTTACCTGTAAGTTGTTTTTCACTACAATATACTGGTAATCTTCCAGGTAAATATAAATCTGCAGCGGTGCATCTTCCACGATAATATTGTGTTTAATAGCATTTTCCAGGAGCATTTGCAAGGAGAGTGGTGGTATTTGAATGGGAGAATTTGGGGGTACTTCTAAACGTACCTGTAAATTATCGCCGAAGCGGATTTGCTGCAGAAACACGTAGGCCTGCACAAACTTTATTTCGGTGGTTAAATCTACCACTTCTTTGTTCTGCGAGTCCAATACATACCGGTACACGTCCGAAAGCTGCTTAATAAATTTTACCGATAAGTCCGGATCGAGGTGCACCAGGGAAGTTAGCGTGTTCAGGCTATTGAACAAGAAATGCGGGTTTACCTGGTTTTTCAGGGTTTCATACTGGGATGTGATATTTTCGCCTTTTAATTTTTCAGCATCAATAGCCGTTTGCCGCCAGCCCAGGAAAAAGGAACGGCTGTGTACGATTAAAGTAATAAAAAAAGTAATCAGCAACGGGAATAAAACAACTGGTCCCCAATTGTGATTAATCAGTTGCTCCCAGCTATAGCCGATGAGCCAGAAAAAAACTAAATTCAAGCAAACTACAATTATTGCCGATATCACAATAGTACTGATTAAACTAACCACCAGGCGCTTAGCCGGATTTTTGAGCCAGGGCAAGCGCTTATCTAAAGCATCGGTTAATAAATCATTTCCTAACCAAAGCGAAAAACACATGGCCAGCGATAAGCCAAAACCCCAAAGACCTTGCTGTAAGGGCATTTGCAGGCAGTTGGGGCAACCAATAATCAGCGTAAAAAGAGCTAAAGCCAGTAACACCACCAACTTTTGCAGTGGTTTGTGCTTAGGCGATAAAACCGGAATTGTTTTCAAATGTTAATACCGAATAAGTAAATTAAAAATAAGGGCTTTTGTGCGTTTTACCACCACGTTAGCAATAAGACAAATTAAATTATAATTTAAATATATGCAGAAAGCTCCCCTCCTATTTTAGGAGGGGCAAGGGTGGTAATTTTTATATCGTTATTTTTGTCTGACCACGTATGAAGCAACCGGCTTAAATTTATTTTGTCTGTAAACGTTCTTTAGCGGCATGGGTGCTGCTGTTAATGGGAACTAGTTTACCTGCTTTGCCCAACCCAAACCGCGGCATGTTGTGGTAAATAACTTCGTAATTGCCGGGCTCAACTTTATAGGTTTCATGCCAGATGCCCACATCGCCGCTCTTTTTTATATTTTTGTTGAAAGCTGCCCAGGCCGGGAAATGCTGCCCGTTCCGGTCGCGGGCGTAAGCTTCCAGTTTCTCAAACGATTCCCAATATTGCACCATAATGGTAGTTTTGCCAAACCATTGTTCGGCGCCTAAATAACCGGATTCGGGATTAGCAGCTAGTTCTTTTAACATACGCGGCATGGACATGGCTACGGGCAGCCATTTATTTATTTTCCAGAAACTGTTAACGCGCATGCCAATCAGGAAAACTACAAAGCCTTTTTCCATGCGGGCCGTCATTCTTTCTTTAATTATCATAAAATAAATATTTTGGTTGAAGATTTATTTGTTTGTTACCATAACTTTTACCTGAACCAGATTTTCTAGTTTTTGCAGGTAAAAAGCTTGGTTAAGTTTCAGCCCGGCCAGATGCTCCCCTTTTATCGGCCAGAATTCTTTGGGGCCAACCGCATTTTCAAAAAGCTCCTGGCCGCGGGCAAAGGCTACGTTTTTATCGTCTGTGCTTTGGATAATTAGTGTTGGCGTGGCGTTTATTTCCCGGATATCTTCCTGAGCATTATAAGGGCCTTTAACTATTAGCCAAAGCAATGGTCTCATAAAAGCAGGTGAATTGTCGGCGGCTAAACTGTAAAAAGAGGCAGCGGAACCTTCGGTAACTAATCCGTCTACTTTATTTTGGTAATCTTTGGTTAGTTTAATGGCCAACTGACCGCCCAGCGATAAACCATAAACAATTACTTTTTTGCCTTTAACCTGGGGTAAATCTAAAAAGTACTTAAAAGCCAGTTCGCTATCTTGGTATACATTCAGGTGGGTAGGTTTACCTTCCGATTTGCCAAATCCTTGCCAGTCTAAGGTATAAACCCAAAAACCGGCATTGATCAGTGTTTCGGCAAAACTGCTGTACCTGGATATATTGCCGCCGGCACCATGCAGTAAAAAAATAGCCGCATCTTTCGCATTTACATCTGCAGCTGGTGCAAATAAAACCGTATGGAGCTGCTGACCAGATTGATTTTTTAAGAATATTTCTTCGTGTTTTATTTTCTCCAGGGAGCTAAACTGCTTAACCGGGAAATAAAATTTATCATCCGATTCGCCTACCTGGTAAGGCTTTAATTTTATGAGCATTGCCCCGGCTAGCAGCATGACAATAAATCCGCAGAATACCCACCTGGTAATTTTTAAAGTTGTTTTCATCTGTATCGCCTTATATCCGATACAAATGTTGGCAGAAAGTAGAAGCAGTAAAAAAAAGTCTTACCCAACCGTAGAACCAGTTGGATGAATGGCAGAAGCCGGCGATGAAGCGGAAAAGAGCAATTACAGGATTGTTTAGTGACCCCCACTTATATGCTCAATATCCGGGAATTTTATCTAATCCAGAGGCAAATAAATTAGCTATAAAAATGGCAATAGATTGAAAAACGCTTTTTATATCAGTATATTAAACACTTTAAACTCAACCAAAAGATTATTTCTATTGCTAATTGAAATCAGCCGTTATTCTTTTACTATTGGTTAAGGCATCTTCTAACACCTTATAAAGGCGCTTATCGGTTGGACGGGGTGCATTATTGTTTATTACTTCGCCCCGGGCATTTATAATAAGATACTGCGGAAACTGCGGTGGAATGGCCGGATCATTTACAGCAGTATTCCAGATAGCATCGAAATATTTATCCCGCAAAAAATAATGATAACCGGTCAGGTTCTTCTTTTCAATCATCCTTTTCCACCGAAATTCCTCACCCGGAACACTTATATCGGCACCAAGGTATAAAAATGCCACCTGGTCTCCGTACTGTTTAAAATGTTGCTTTAATTTAGGGGTGGCTTTAAACTCTTCTAAACAAGGATGGCAGGTGGTGCGCCAGAAATCGGCATAAATAATTTTTCCTTTAAGTTCCGGCTGCTGTACCAGCTCTCTGAATGAAGTAAACTCCTGCTCAGGCTCTATATAATGGATTTCTGAAGTACCTCTGGACTGTAAAACATAGCCATAATAAGCTCCAAATACCAATAAACTTACCAGTAAGGTTTTAAGCGTTGGTTTAATGATTTTTTTCATAGACTTTCAATTTTTAAATGATTATAACCGAAGCTATGATGTTACAGGCAAGCGAAAAAAGGAAGCGGTTAAAAGGTTTAATTTTATATGTAAAAGCGTATTTTTAATATCTGTGCTGACGCAACGCTGTTTTCTGCTCTTTCACATCTAAATTTAAGTCGTTTACCAACTTCGTTCCGCTGTTAACAGGAGTTTACTTAATATTGGGTTAAAAGAAATAACAATGAATAAATTTTCGCACCTGAAAAAATACCTGGAGGTTTTACTACATGTATGTTTGTGGTTACTGATTTTAGGATTTATCCATAACGAAATTCAAAACTTCTGGCTCGAACTTTACAAACAAACGACCGGCAACTTTGAAGAGCCTATCGACCGCAATAATTATGATTTTCTTAACTGGAAACAAAGCAATGGGAACCTGGATCCTTATCTCCGCTTTTTCTTCCTCTCTTTGTTTAAAGCAGTCTTTTTCTATATAAATGTATTCTTAATATTTCCCCGATATCAGCGGGCAAGAACTAAATGGAAAGTATTTGGCCCTTTACTATTTAATTTGGGCTGGTGCTTTTTAGCTGAGGCGCTTATTTTCCATTCTTATTTCAAAGCACACCTGTATACTGACTATTGGTATTTTTATAATGAAGTGGAAGCTGGAATTTACTTCTTAATGTTGCTGATGGCTTCTTTTGCTTATTGGTCGGCGAAGCAGTGGCTTTTAAATAAAGATGAATTTGAAAAAATAGGCAAAACGAACGCCGAACTGGCCTTGCTGAAAAACCAGGTTAACCCACATTTCTTGTTTAACACCCTGAATAATCTGTTTTCGATGGCCATTGAGCGCCAAGCCGATGACCTGGCCGAAAGTATTTCGCAGCTTACGCACCTGATGCGCTATTCTATTTACGAAAGCCGCACCGAATACATTGAACTGCACCGGGAAGTAGAATACATCCAGAATTACATTAAATTACAGGAGTTACGTTTTACTCATGATGATGCCGTTTCTATCCGGTTTCAGGTACAGGGCGAAACCCAAAGTGTGCGCATTGCGCCCATGCTGCTCATTAATTTTGTAGAAAATGCTTTTAAACACGGCGTTAGTTTAAAGCAGCCTTCGCTCATTAATATAAACCTGACTACTGCCGAAGACCAGATTTCTTTTACCGTAGAAAATACCATTTTCCGCCAAAACAAAGAAGGCAATATAGCCCACGCCGGCTTTGGCCTGGAGCACACCAAAAAGCTACTGCAAATGCAATACCCGCACCGGCACCAGTTGCAAATTACCGAAGAAAACAATGTTTTCCGGGTAATGCTGGTACTCAAACTGCAAAAAACCAAAGTAGAAGTAATGGCTTGATTCAGTTAGCAGTAAACAGTTATCAATAAACAGTTATCAGTTAAGAGTTTAAAGTTAAGAGTTAAGAAATATGAGCTTGAATTTAAGATTAAGAGGTGCGCGTTAGCAGCACTTATGAATAGTATATTTGACAATTAGAATCTAATAACTATTTACCACTAATTGCTAACTGATTACTGTTTACTGCTAACTGATATATGAAAGCGATTGCTATTGATGATGAGCCAAAAGCCCTGCATGTAATCCGGCACTATGCCGATAAAGTATCTTCGCTGGATTTGGTGCAGGAATTCCGGAGTAGTTTAGATGCTTTGGCCTATTTGAATCAGGAACCGGTTGATTTAATATTCCTGGATATAAACATGCCCGATTTATCCGGCATCGAATTTTTACAGGCCCTGCCCCACCGACCATTAATTATTTTTACCACTGCTTACTCCGAATACGCCGTGCAAAGCTACGATTGGGATGCAGTTGGTTATTTATTAAAACCCATTGAGTTTACCAAGTTTTTGAAAGCGGTAAACAAAGCGGCGTCTTTGGTAAATACCCCAGCCCAAAAAATTAATCCGGCTCCGGCTTTACCTTCTGCCGATTTTATATTAGTTAAAAGCGGCGTACAAACTTTTCCGCTAAAACTAACCGATATATTATACGTGGAGGCATCGGGTAATCACGTGTTTTTTGTAACCAAAGAACGTAAAATAATCACCCTGAATACACTACAGGAAGTGGCTAAACTACTGCCGCCGTACCTTTTTTACCGGGTACACAAATCTTTTATTATTGCGTTGCCGCACGTAGAAGTTATAGAGTCGTTTCAGGTAAGAATTAATGGCCTGGATATTCCGTTGGGCAAAACCTACCGCGAAACATTTCTGGAAGAATATAAGAAATAAACCAACAATCTCTTTCTCAAAGCTTGGTCAGGCAGTTTTTAAAATGTTATACCCCATATAAACAGCAGCGGCACCTAACCATAATCATTTCCGGTTAGGTGCCGCTGCTTTGTGTAAACGTAATTAGTTAATAGAAAACGAATGCGTAATCTCAGCAGTTTTATTTAAGATTGCCGTCACCGAACAATATTTCTCCATCGAAAGATCAATGGCCCGCTTTACTTTATCTTCACTCAAATCGCCTTTAAAACTATAATGGACATGAATGGTTTTAAAAACCGAAGGGGTTTCGTTGGGCACCCGTTCTCCTTCTATGGTAATAGCCATGTCTTCAATTACCTGGCGCTGCTTTTGCAAAATAAGCACCACATCAATGGCGCTGCAACCGCCTAGCCCCATCAGAATCATTTCCATGGGACGGGCTCCGGCATCAACCCCGCCAATATCCGGCGAACCGTCTATGTGTACCGGCACGTTGGCGGCTCCTACGGCTTCAAAATGAAAAGCATCGTTTACGCGCTTTAATTCTACTTTCATATTCTTATCAGACTTTGGTATCAGGATGTTACTATCGAAACAAAAGTAAGCTGTTCCTATTTATGTTACAGAACATTTATTTCGCCTAAATAATTTAACTATAAACCTCACCAGTAAAAAAAGCGCATTCAGCTTCATATATGCCCACTAAATATTTAACTTATTACCTGCTTATCAGGGCAATAATTGCTATTTACACCTGACACTATCCCGATAAAACTACTTTGCCTGAGCCGGAGTAGGCGGTTCCATTACGGTACCGCAGTTTTTGCAGGTTCGTTTTTCCGGTGAGGCATAAAAATTGTTCATCACTACCGGCAGTTGTTTTACAATATCGGTTACTTCCAGGTATTCATCATACAGCTTGGTACCGCAGTTTTCGCAAAACCATAAAAAGCCGTCCAGTTCGCCTTGGCGGCGGTAGCGCTCAATTACCAGCCCAATGGTATTAGCGGGCCGTTGCGGCAGATGCGGCGTTTTACCAGGCAATAAAAAAATTTCTCCTTCCCTGATTGGCACATCTACGGGCTTGCCGTCTTCAATAATGCGCACATTTATATCGCCTTCTAGTTGAAAAAAAAACTCTTCGCCTTCGTTGTAATGAAAATCTTTGCGGGAATTAGGCCCACCCACTACCATCACAATAAAATCCTGGTTTTCTTTAAAAACCTGGGCATTCCCGACCGGTGGCTTCAATAAATGCCGGTGTTCTTCAATCCACTTCTGAAAATTAAAAGCTCTGGTTATCATTCCGTTATTTGTTATTCGCTTATCTGAACAATTATAAGTAAGTAAACAAAATTAATGTAGATTAAATGAGAGAGTAAACAACTCAATCACGCATTTGCTAATTCTGGCATTGTACTTCTGGCTAGTTTATACGAATAAACCTATAAAATAGTGTTTATCTTGATTGCAAAACCTACCAACATATAATTGAATAATAAAAGTGGTTGCATTACATATTTTGGAATAACAAATATACAACTAACAAATAAACCTTTATTTTTACCCCATGGATTTAGATTTACGCAACAAACAAGCTATTGTGTGTGGCAGCACCCAAGGCATTGGTAAAGCTAGCGCTGTAGAACTAGCTCTGTTAGGTGCTTCAGTTACTTTAATTGCCCGCAACGAAGACAAGTTAAAAGAAACCCTAACCGAACTAGACCAGAGCCAGGGGCAGCAGCACGATTATGTAGTAGCTGATTTTAGTCAGCCAGAGGTACTGCAGGAAAAGATAGCGCAATACGTGCAGCAGAAACCGGCGGTACACATCTTGGTAAACAATACCGGTGGCCCGGCGGGTGGCCCTATTCTGGATGCTAAGCTCCAGGATTTCACCCAGGCTTTATCCAGCCATTTGCTGTGTAATCATATTCTGGCGCAAGCCGTGGTGCCGCTTATGCAAAAGGCGCAATACGGACGTATTATTAATATTATTTCTACCTCTGTGAAGCAGCCCATACCGGGTTTAGGCGTTTCCAACACTACCCGCGGCGCCGTTGCCAACTGGGCCAAAACCTTATCGTACGAAGTAGCGGCTTTTGGCATTACCGTCAATAATATTTTACCGGGTGCTATTGTAACCAATCGTCATACCTCTCTTATTAAGATTAAAGCCGAAAAAACCGGGCAAACAATAGAAAATATTGAAACCGATATGCTACAGAATATTCCGGCCGGCCGTTTTGGAGAAACAAAGGAAGTAGGAGCCGCAGTTGCCTTTTTAGCCTCTCCGGCCGCAGCCTATATAAATGGCGTGAGCATTCAGGTAGATGGGGGCCGGGTAACTACTCATTAAGTGGGCATCTTTTTATAAATCTACATAATGGGTATTATGAGGTAAGAATAATTAAAAGTTTATCCTTTCGCGTAAGAATCGGTAATTTTATATCGTTATCCCATCAATAGTTTTGCCGATACCTAATATCGATTCAAGAATAAAACCACTTATGTTCAAATCTTTCTTTTCCGGCTGGTTTCTGTTGATAACCGGTTTTGTTTTGCTAACAAGCTGCAGCACCGACCCGGAACCACGTAACCGGTTCGATTTTGCGGCCGGTAGCAGCTATACTTCCGGTAACCGGACCAACGTAACAGCCGGCGAAATACTATCTACCTCGCTTTATGCCGAAACGGCTTCGTCTGATGCTACCTTTACACGGCTTACAATTACTTGTAACTACGATACGGCGGTGAGTATAGAAGGTAAACCTACCGTAACTTTCCTTGATTCTGTTTTGAACAAGAGCAATTTAGCCATGGTATTTACCACGGGTACCCGGGGGCGCCAAGCAGGCAGCGAATACTGGACATTTACGTTAGAAGATAGCGGGGGAAAAACCTATACTAAAAATTACCGGATTGTTACTACCAAAACGGATGCTGTTTACCGGGCTTATTCTTCGGTTTTTTATCATAAATCAGCGCTGGAAAATATCAAATACTTTTCTACCAATAATGGGCTGGCTTACCCGGGTTATATTGGCCGGCAAACATCTATTCAAGACAGCATTGATTTTTATTTCCAGATAGATGATCCGGATAATAATGTCTTTTCCCTGCGCAGTGCTAAAGACCTGAATCAAAAGCCCAAAACAACTTTTAGAACCACCAGCCTGACCACCGATCAATTTAACAGTATTACCACCTTAGATTCTATTACTGGCGCTTATAATACCAATGCAGCTAACGAAGTATTCCAGCTCAGCAAATCTAAGGCCGATCCGGTACAGGTAGTTGCTTTTAAAACGGTAAAAAACAAAATTGGCGTGATGCGGCTGGATACCTTGCAGGTATTACCAGCTTCGAACGGGGGCACCAAAACGTACCGGATGCTTTATTCGATTAAAATGCAAAATCCTTAACCGGCAAATACCTAAATAAAAAGGCCGCTGTTTCTATAATAGCGGCCTTTTTATTTGCTTTCAATTTATCACTTAGAAATTCACCCCCAAAGTAAGCATCACATTATTGTCCCGGTTCTTGGTTGTAACAACCGGCTGCGACTGATCTGCTATGGTATACGGAGAGTAAATACTGTTATATTTACTGTTAACTAATGTTAAATCAATAAAATAATTTTGTTGCTTTATACCCACGCCACCAGTAATGTAAGTGCGTTGGCGGTCATAATTGGTATTCTGGTAAGGATCGCCGAACAAGGCCACGCCGGCTCTTACCCGAAATATATCGAAGCGGCCTTCGGCGCCTACTTTTACGTTTACCGCCGACTTATAATCCGCAGTGATAGTATTATTTACGCCGCTGAATTCAGAACTGCTTTCGTTATCGGTTAAACGGGCTTTGCTGTAATCTACGTATTCTACATCACCCGTCAGGAAGCCGTATTTACCCGCCAATACTGCTACCCCAACCGTTGCCCGCATCGGCGTTGTTAAAGAATAATCATACTCCCCCGGGTCGGTTTCGGCCGAATGGGTATTCCCCTCGGAAGTAGCAATAGTTGTTTGGAGAGCGGTATAGTACGAATCGTGCATGGCATAATAAGTAGGCGTTTGGATATTGGCGCCTATCCGCACAAAATCGGATGGGCGATAAATAAAGCCTATTTTCGCGTTAATACCCGTACCCGTAGTAGTAAACTCGTCGCGCAAAGTTAAACTTTCAAAAGCAGTACTCGGATCTGTCTCTGATTCTCTGAAAATGCGTTCCTGGTTATAACGGATGGTAGCAATACCAATGCCGGCCCCCAAGTAAAATCTATCGCGGTAACTGGCGCCGTACGAGAAATCCAACTGATTCTGTCCTCCCCGGCTGATGACGTCTTCAGACTGCTGTACAATTCCAACCCGGGGCGTTTCGTAATACCGGTCTTCATCCTGATAATAATCTATCAGGTAAGTTTCATAAGCAATATCTTCTAAACTTTCTAAATTGCCCGATGCACTAAGGCCGTAAGCAGAAGCATCATCTGCAATAGACTCGGCAATAGTAAAACCCTCGGTGCCACGCTGATAATTAAACTTATTCTGAAAATCATTCTGACGCGTAAAACCAATGCCAAAAGATCCACCGCGCCAATTACCTTCTGTGCCGTCGCTTTTGCGGTTACTGAACACCACTCCTAAGCTCGACACGTTTAAGTTATTACGCTGATCTACCGATTCATTGCCTTCTAACTGGCTGGTGGTATTATTAAAATGGACACCCGGCGAAAAAGTAAATTCCGAACGCCGAAACATACCTAATCCGGCGGGGTTACCGGCTAAATTGCCGGCGTCGGCTCCCAGGGCTGCTTGCGCTCCCCCAATGCCTTGTACCCGGGCAGTACCGCCCAGACCCAACTGCGAATAGCGTAAGGCATCTACCTGGTTTTGCGCCGATGCCGTACCGGCCAGGCATAGCAAAGCCAGGCCGGTTAAAATATTAATCGATTTCATGTAATTTAACTTCTGAGGTTAATTAATTTCTGCGCCGGCTACCGCCACCGCTGCTGCTACCACCATTACTGCCGCCGCCAAATGATGGTGCAGATTGTTGCTGGCGTTGCGGCGCTTCGTAAGTACGTTGTTGCTGACGCTGCGGTGCCTCATACGTACGTTGCTGCTGGCGTTGAGGCGCCTCGTACGTACGCTGCTGCGTTTGCTGCTCACGTGATTGTATCTGCACTTCGCGCCTTTGTCTTCTCTCGGTTTGCGGAGCCGGAGTATAAGCTTCCGTACTTCTCTCGTTCCGTGGCTGAACGGTAGCTTGATTTACTTCTCTACGGCCCCGGCTGTTAGGCATATCGGTTACCGTAGATTCTATCTCTCTACGTCCTGATCTTTCGACGGGTAAATTAGTACTGCCGTCTGGTTGGGTTAGCGTAGTGCTGCGGTCCTGACGACCACGGGTTGTGGTGCCCTGAACATCACTTGGCCGGGCTGTACCTGGATTATTTACTGTATTGCTACCTGCATCAGAAACACCCCGGGAACGGGTAGAGCGGGTATTGCCTTCACTCGGACGCGCGATGCCGCCACCAGCGTTACCACCGCCAACAATACCGCCACCAGAAGTAACGCCTCCGCGCGGACGGCTACCAGCATTAGTATTGGTACTGGTTGGTATCTCACTGCGGTCTCTCCGACGTCCATACTGTACGTTGCGGCCATTGTTTGTATCATTCCGATACCAGCCGCTGTTTGCATAATAACCGTTGTAAAAACCATTATTAAAGCCCCGGTTATAACCATACCCGCCATAGTAGCCGCCAAAAGGATTACCCCATCTGCTGTAAAGCGGCCAGCCAATGACAATATTTATACCACTGTAGTAGGGCGGATATCCATAGCAAGTATAGCATGGATAGAAAGAATTATAACCATAAAACGGATCGTAGTAAAGGCTGCTGCCATAGCTGCCAGAATAACCAGAATAAAATGGGCTGCGGTTATACCAGTAATAATCGGTATAAGCAGCATCATAATAAGAAAAGCCCCGGTAGGGCGCATTAAACCGACGGATACGCGAAGCATAAGCATAATCGTCTTCGTCGTAATAATTTTCGCTGTAAT
>Ga0210040_10003558_pt1 | contig 20986 bp, 20 predicted proteins | sample CryGeyCG12114_NA_FD_185462 | JGI IMG/M metagenome (GOLD analysis project Ga0210040, IMG submission 185462) | Groundwater microbial communities from aquifer - Crystal Geyser CG19_WC_8/21/14_NA (SPAdes) (version 2) | ecosystem: Environmental > Aquatic > Deep subsurface > Groundwater | place: USA... | reverse complement strand
CGCGCCCGCCGTTGCCATGCAGCACGCTACCAGCGCTGCCCCCGTCACCGTCCGCAGCATCGGCTCCCCTCGATGCCGGCGAGTCGACTTCCGTCTCGCCACCCCGTGGATGACAGAAACGACATGAAACGGGCGCGCCGTCCATGGGACCGCGACGGACCGACCGAACCGTATGCGACAAGCCGAGCATTTTCAGCGCCAAGGCGCACGCTGGCGACTGCTCTGGCGCCGCCGCGCGCATCCGCTTACAGGGCACGGCTTCCCTTCACCAACTTCAGGCACATTCCATGGGTTTCCGCTGCGGCATCGTCGGGTTGCCGAACGTCGGCAAGTCGACGCTTTTCAACGCGCTCACCGAAACGGCGGCAGCGCAGGCCGCCAATTATCCGTTCTGCACGATCGAGCCCAACGTCGGCAACGTCGGCGTCCCCGATCCGCGCCTCCAGAAGCTCGCTGGCATCGCAGGCTCGGCCAAGATCATCGAAACGCAGCTCGCGTTCGTCGACATCGCCGGGCTGGTGCGCGGCGCCAGCAAGGGCGAGGGCCTGGGCAACCAGTTCCTGGGCAACATCCGCGAGGTCGACGCGATCGTCCACGTGCTGCGCTGCTTCACCGAAGCCGACGTGACGCATGTCGAGGGCAAGGTCGACCCGATCGCCGATGCCGAGACGGTGGAAACCGAGCTGATGCTCGCTGACCTCGACAGCCTCGAAAAGCGCGTCCCCAATCTGGTCAAGAAAGGCCAGCAGGGCGACAAGGAAGCGAAGATCGGCGCGGCCGTGCTCGGCCAGGCGCTGGAACTGCTGCGCGAGGGCAAGCCCGCGCGGCTGACGGTGCCCAAGGATGCGGAGGAAGCGCGGGTGTTCGCGGGCGCGCAGCTGCTCACCGCCAAGCCGGTGCTGTATGTGTGCAACGTCGATGAAGGCGACGCGGCGAACGGCAACGACCTGTCGGCCAGGGTGTTCGCCAAGGCCAAGGCGGAAGGGGCCGAGGCGGTGGTGGTGTCGGCCGCGATCGAGGCGGAGATCGCGACCATGCCGGCGGAGGACAGGGGCGAATTCCTCGCCGAACTGGGGCTGGAGGAAACCGGCCTCGCCCGCGTCATCCGGGCGGGCTACCAGCTGCTCCACCTCCTCACCTTCTTCACCGTCGGCCCCAAGGAAGCACGCGCCTGGACCGTCCATGCCGGCGCCAAGGCACCGCAGGCGGCGGGCGAGATCCACACCGATTTCGAACGCGGCTTCATCCGGGCGGAGACGATCGGGTTCGACGATTACGTGGCGCTCGGCGGCGAGACCGGCGCGCGCGATGCCGGCAAGCTGCGTCAGGAGGGCAAGGAATATGTCGTCCAGGACGGCGACGTGATGCTGTTCCGCTTCAACGTCTGACGGTTGTCGAACCCGCGATCCGATCGCCCTGAGCTTGTCGAAGGGTGTCCGGATGCACGTGCTTCGACAAGCTCAGCACGAACGGCGATTGCGCGAACGGAGCAAGGTGGCCGGAACCGCTTCAGCGCATACCCAGCAGCTTGTGCGTCTGGAGCGACAGGCGCCAGGCGGGCCGCTGCATCACCAGCGCCACGGCGGCATCGCGGTTGGCGTCGCCGCGGGCATCGTCCATCGGTTGCAGCAGGCGATGGGCGAAGTCCCACCCTTCCAGTGCGGCGGGATCAATGCCGGCTTGCGGCCACACCAGCTTCAGTTCGTCGCCGCGGCGCTGAACAACGGTGCTGCCGGCCTTGGGGCTGACGCACACCCAGTCGATGGCAGGGTGAACCGGCAGCGTGCCGTTGGTTTCGATCGCGATGCGGAAACCCGCAGCGTGCAGCGCATCGACCAGCGCGTCGTCCACCTGCAACATCGGCTCGCCGCCGGTGACGACCACGAACCGGTCGCTCCGGCCCTCGCCCCAGAAGCCCTCCACCGCGTCGACCAGCGCCGCCGCATCGGCGAACTTGCCGCCGCCCAGCCCATCAGTGCCGACGAAATCGGTGTCGCAGAAGCGGCACACGGCGCTCGCGCGGTCCTGCTCGCGCCCCGACCACAGGTTGCAGCCGGCAAAGCGCACGAACACCGCGCGACGCCCGGCATTGACCCCTTCCCCCTGCAGCGTGAGGAACATCTCCTTGACGGCGTAGCTCACGGCGTCAGACCGCCGGCTGCGCGGCGTAAACGGTGGGGTCGGCGATGCCCGCTTCCTCGAACCCCTTGTGGCGCAGGCGACAGCTGTCGCAAAGGCCGCAATGCCGCTCGTCCGGCGTCGGATCGTAGCACGACCAGCTGAGCCCCATGTCGACCCCCAGCCGCGCGCCCTCGCGGACGATATCGGCCTTGGTCATGTGCTGGAGCGGCGCGTGGATGGTGAAGGGCTGTCCCTCGACGCCTGCCTTGGTGGCAAGTTCCGCCAGCCCCTCGAAGGCGCGGATGAACTCGGGCCGGCAGTCGGGATAGCCCGAATAATCGAGCGCGTTGACGCCAATGAACAGATCGCGCGCGCCCGCCGCCTCCGCCCAGCCAAGCGCGAGGGAGAGGAAGATGGTGTTGCGCGCGGGCACATAGGTGACGGGAATACCGTGCTCGGCGACGCCGCCCTTTGGCACGTCGATGTCGGCGGTCAGCGCCGAGCCGCCGAACGCCGACAGATCGAGCGGCAGGACGATGTGCCGCTCCGCCTGGATCGCAGCCGCCACGCGCTTGGCCGCTTCCAGCTCGACGCGGTGGCGCTGGTTGTAGTCGACCGACAGGGCATAGACCGGCCGTCCTTCGGCGCGGGCGGTGGCGGCGGAAATCATGGAGTCGAGGCCGCCCGAGACAAGGACGACCGCGGGCGAGCGCGTGAGTTGGGTCATGAAGGGCAGCTAGGGTGTCGTCGGCCCGGCGGCAACACCGACGCAAAAAGGGCCGCTATGAAAGCGGCCCGAAGTTGCGGGCTGATGCCCGGATATCAAGGGAGAATCGTGCCGATCAGCACGAGGACTGCTGTACGCCGGCAGGGATGAAGGACGCGTTAAGCCGCTTCCGTCTCGACCCGCACCGGGAACTTGCGTGCGCAGAAGGCGCAATCCACCGCGATCACACCATCGGCATCGGCCATCGCGCGCTGTTCCTCGGCCGGAAATTTGGCGAGCACGCTTGCGATATGCTCGGCCGTGCAGCGACAACCCCGCGCGAGCGGCGTGGAAGCGAGCACGCGCACGTCGGCTTCCTCGTTGAACAAGCGCCACACCAGGGTTTCCAGCGGCAGCGTCGGATCGGCAAGCTCATCCACGCCCATGGTGTTGCCGAGCGCGGCGATATGCTCCCATTCCGGATGATCGAGGCGGGTGTGGAGCCGCTCGCGCCCGTCCTCGCCTTCGGGCAGGTGCTGGAGGAACAGGCCGCCGGCGACGGTGCGGCCATCTTGCTTGCGGATGCCGACGCGGACCAGGCTGGGGATCTGCTCCGACTGCACGAAATAGCTTTCGGCCGCTTCCGCCAGCGTGTCACCGTCGAGCGGCACGATGCCCTGATAGCGCTCGCCCGTGGCCGCGAGGTCGAAGGTGATGGCGAGGTAACCCTTGCCGAACAGCGCGAACAGCGTCGGCTGCTCGGGCGCGGCGGCGAGTTTGTCGGCGTCGAACTGGATATAGCCGCGCACCTTGCCGCCGCGATAGTCGCACACCAGCAGCTCGACGACGCCATTTTCCGTCCGCGTCTGCATGGTGAGCTGCGCGTCCGCGTCCTTGAGCGTCGAGCCGATCAGCGCGGCGAGCGTCAGCGCTTCGGCCAGCAGCGCCTCGATCACCGGCGGATAGGCATGGGCGGCGAGCACCGTGTCGAGCGTCGGCCCGAGCCGGACGATGCGCCCGCGCGCGCTGCGGGAGGGGATCGCGAAGCCGAGCGCGCGATCGAGATCGGTATGGAGTGGTTCCTGCATCAGCCCCCTAACATGGGAGCGCCGCGCGAGCGGTCAACCAAGCTATCCGATCTGGCCGAAGCACCAGCGCAGCACCGCTTTCTGCGCGTGCAGGCGATTCTCCGCCTCGGGCCAGATCAGCGACTGCGGCCCGTCGATCACCTCAGCCGTCACCTCCTCGCCGCGATGGGCGGGCAGGCAGTGGAGGAATCGGGCGTCGGGCTTCGCCCGGGCCATCAGCGCGGCATCGACCTGGAACGGCATCATCGCCGCGAGCTTCGCGTCGGCATGGGCCTGGCCCATCGAAATCCAGGTGTCGGTGATGACGAGGTCAGCGCCCTCCGCAGCCTCCTGCGGCGTGCCGACGACGCGGGCGCGGCCCCGACCGAGCGCCATCTGCTCATCGGTCGGCCCAAACCCCTGCGGACAGGCGGCGACGACGTCGAACTGCATCAGGCCCGCCGCCTCGATCAGCGAGGTCAGCACATTGTTGCCGTCGCCCAGCCACGCGACCTTGAGGCCGGGCAGCGACTTGCCGGTTTCGAGCACCGTCTGGAGATCGGCCATGATCTGGCAGGGGTGCGAATGGTCGGAGAGGCCGTTGATCACCGGCACGGATGCGTGCGCGGCCATCTCCTCGACCTTGGCATGATCGTCCGTGCGGATCAGAATCGCGTCGGCATAGCCCGACAGCACCCGCGCCGTGTCCGCGACGCTTTCGCCGCGGCCAAGCTGGCTGGTGCCGGCATCCAGCACGATCGAGGCGCCGCCCAACTGGCGGATGGCAACGTCGAACGACACGCGGGTGCGGGTGGAGTTCTTTTCGAACACCATGGCGAGCAACCGGCCGTTGAGCGGCGCGTCCGCGTCGGGCTTGCCCTTCGGCCAGCCGGCGCGAGCGGCCTTGCGGTCGATCGCGTCGGCCAGCATCGCCGCGACGCCATCGGCACCGGCATCGGCAAGGTTCAGGAAATGGCGCATCAGTCGTCGCTGGCCGGCACGTAAACCCGCGCGGCGGCGCTGAGCTTGTCGATCGCCTCGGCGATGTGGCTTTCGTCGATGATCAGCGGCGGCAGGATGCGAACCACGTTCTCGCCCGCCGCGACGGTGAGCAGGCCGTGATCGTCGCGGAGCGCGGCGACAAAGCGGCGGCTGTCGCTCTTGAGCTTCAGGCCGAGCATCAGGCCGTGGCCCCTCACCTCCTCGAACAGGTGGTCGAAGTTGGGAATCATCTGTTCGAGCGCGCCGCGTAAGCGCTGGCCCATCTCCTCGACATGTTCGAGGAAGCCGGGTTCGAGGATCACGTCGAGCACCGCTTCGCCCGCCGCCATCGCCAGCGGGTTGCCGCCATAGGTCGACCCGTGCGTGCCTACACCCATCCCCTTGGCCGCTTCCTCGGTCGCGAGGCAGGCGCCGAGCGGGAAGCCGCCGCCGATCGCCTTGGCGACCGACATGATATCGGGCGTGATGCCGTAGAGTTCGTGCGCGAACAGCTTGCCGGTGCGGCCATAGCCCGCCTGCACCTCGTCGAGGACGAGCAGCAGGCCGTGTTCGTCGCAAGCACGGCGCAGGCCCTGGAGGAACTCCGGTGTTGCCGCGCGAATGCCGCCCTCGCCCTGGATCGGCTCGACCAGGAAGCCGGCGGTATGCTCGTCGATCATCGCCAGTGCGCCCGCGAGATCGTTGAACTTCGCGTATTTGAAACCCGGCAGCAGCGGCTCGAACCCGTCGCGCATCTTGGCCTGATTGGTCGCGGAGATCGTCCCCAGCGTGCGGCCGTGGAAGGCGGTGTCGAAGGTGATTAGGTCGTGCCGCTCGGGATGGCCGTTGGCGAAGTGGTAGCGGCGCGCGGTCTTGATCGCGCACTCCACCGCTTCCGCGCCCGAGTTGGTGAAGAACACCGTGTCGGCAAAGGTCGCATCGATCAGCCGCTGCGCGAAATGCTCGCCTTGCGGTGAGCCATAGAGGTTGGAGACGTGCATCAGCGTCGCCGCCTGATCGGCTATCGCCTTGACCAGCCGGGGGTGGCCGTGGCCGAGCGCGTTGACCGCGATGCCGCTGGCGAAGTCGAGATAGCGCTCGCCGTTCTCGCCGATCAGGTAGCAGCCCTCGCCACGCACCGGTCGCACGCCGCACCGCGGGTAGACGGGCATGAGTGCGGTGATGGTCACGGGGCTTCTCCTCTTCTCCGAAACGAGAAAGGGCGGCCCGATGGGGACCGCCCGGAGCATTCATTACCGGCGCAACAGCGGCGGGGTCAACCGTCGCAAAATCATGTCCGGGATCGGGTGGTTAGCGGACGTTCGAACGAGACAGCGACCAGCGCCGTAGGATGAAGCCTAAGACGACGAACAGCAGTCCGCCTCCGATGAAAAGAGCGGTGACGCTGACTACTTCACCGGCAGTCGCAGGCTTACCAGTGTCGTTGTTCTGGATCGGAACCCCATAGCCGAAGTGCGCGACAGCTGTTGCGATGGCGAACATGGTTAGGAGCGATCCCACGATCATCCAACCTCGCGCGATTTTCTGCGTCACGCTTGGCTGATTGGAAACCTCGCGGAAAACATCCTTTGGGGTGACGGGCGGCATCTTCATTGACGTGTTCCTACGCGTTCGGCGCGATTGTCCACAACTGGGCGCTTGCAGACATCTTCACGCATCGATCGCCTCCTCGTCCAACCGCGCGGCATTCTCCTGGATGAAGGCGAAGCGGTGGGCGGGGTTGGTGCCCATCAGGCGGTCGACCAGATCCTTGACGCCGGCGCGCTCCTCATACTCCTGCGGCAGGGTGATGCGCAGCATGCCGCGCGTCTTGGGGTCCATGGTTGTCTCGCGCAGTTGCTGCGGGTTCATTTCGCCGAGGCCCTTGAAGCGGGCAACCTCCACCTTCTTGCCCTTGAAGGCGGTGCGCTCCAGCTCGGCGCGGTGAGCATCGTCGCGCGCGTAGAGCGACTTCGCGCCCACCGTCAGCCGGTAAAGCGGCGGCTGGGCGAGGTAGAGGTGGCCGCGCCGGACGAGGTCGGGCATCTCCTGGAAGAAGAACGTCATCAGCAGCGTCGCGATATGCGCGCCGTCGACATCGGCGTCGGTCATGATGACGACGCGCTCGTAGCGCAGGTGACTGGGGTCGCATTCCTTGCGGGTGCCGCAGCCGAGCGCCTGGATCAGGTCGGCGATCTCCTGGTTGGCGACGATCTTGGCCGAGGTAGCCGACGCGACGTTGAGGATCTTGCCGCGGATCGGCAGGATCGCCTGCGTCTTGCGGTCGCGCGCCTGCTTGGCCGAGCCGCCGGCCGAATCACCCTCCACGATGAACAGCTCGGTGCCTTCGTTGCCGTCGTTGGCGCAGTCGGTGAGCTTGCCCGGCAGGCGCAGCTTGCGCGCGGAGGTGGCGGTCTTGCGCTTGACCTCGCGCTCCTGCTTGCGGCGCAGGCGGTCGTCCATCCGCTCCAGCACATAGCCGAGCAGCGCCTTGCCGCGGTCCATGTTGTGGCCGAGCCAATGGTCGAAATGATCGCGCACCGCCTTTTCGACCAGCCCCGCGGCCTCGGGGCTGGTGAGCCGGTCCTTGGTCTGGCTCTGGAACTGCGGCTCGCGGATGAACACCGACAGCATCAGCTCGGCCCCGACGACCACGTCGTCGGCGGTGATGTCCTTGGCCTTTTTCTGGCCGATCAGGTCGCCGAACGCGCGCAGGCCGCGCACCAACGCCTGCCGCAGCCCCTGTTCATGGGTACCGCCGTCGGGGGTCGGGATGGTGTTGCAGTACCAGGAATAGCTGCCGTCGCTCCACAAGGGCCAGGCGACCGCCCATTCGACCTTGCCGGCCGAGTCGGGGAAATCCTGCGTGCCCACGAAGAAGTCCGCCGTCGCGCATTCACGGCCGCCGATCTGTTCCTTGAGGTGATCGGCAAGCCCGCCGGGAAACTGGAACACCGCGTCAGGCGGCGTGTCGTCGGTGATCAGGCCGGCCGCGCACTTCCAGCGGATCTCGACGCCCGCGTAAAGATACGCCTTGGATCGGACGAGCTGGTACAGTCGCCGCGGCTTGAACTGCAGCTCGGGACCGAAGATCTCGGTATCGGGCGTGAACGCCACCGTCGTGCCGCGCCGGTTTGGGGCGCCGCCGAGGTGTTCGAGCGGGCCCAGCGTTACCCCACGCGAAAACCGCTGGCGGTAAAGCTGCCGGTCCCGCGCCACCTCCACCACCGTGTCGGACGACAGCGCGTTGACCACCGACACGCCGACGCCGTGCAGGCCGCCGCTGGTGGCATAGGCCTTGCCGGCGAACTTGCCGCCCGAGTGCAGCATGGAGAGGATCACCTCCAGCGCCGACTTGTCGGGGAACTTGGGGTGCGGGTCGATCGGCATGCCGCGACCGTTGTCGGTGATAGTCAGGCGGTTGCCCGCGTCCAGCGTCACCTCGATACGGCTGGCGTGCCCCGCCACGGCCTCGTCCATCGCGTTGTCGAGCACCTCGGCGGCGAGGTGGTGCATCGCCCGCTCGTCGGTGCCGCCGACATACATGCCGGGGCGGCGGCGGACCGGCTCCAGCCCTTCCAGCACCTCGATCGAGGAGGCGTCATAGGCCCCGGCGGTGGACTGGGCAGAGGAGGAAGCGAAGAGATCTTCGGCCATGCACGAACATATGCTGTACAAACAGCGTCACGGCAAGGCGTGGGTGCCCCGGCCGGAGTCTCCGACCGGGGCAGAGCGGTTACGCTGCCTTGAGCGAGGCCATGTCGATCACGAAGCGGTACTTCACGTCGCTTTTGACCATGCGGTCGTAGGCGGTTTCGATCTCGTCCATCGCGATCATCTCGATGTCGGCGGTGAGGCCGTGCTCGTTGCAGAAATCGAGCATCTCCTGCGTTTCGGCGATGCCGCCGATCAGCGAGCCCGCCAGCGCGCGGCGGCGGAACACCAGGTTGCCGACCGACGGCGAGGGGTGCGGCTCGGCCGGCACGCCGACCAGCGTCATGGTGCCGTCGCGCTTCAGGCAGTTGAGGAGCGGATCGAGGTCGTGCGGCGCGGCGACGGTGTTGAGGATGAAGTCGAAGCTGCCCGCCTGCGCCGCCATCGCGTCCGCATCGCGCGAGACGATCAGGTCGGTCGCGCCGAGCCGCTTGGCGTCCTCGCGCTTGTTCGGCGAGGTGCTGAACACGTACACTTCCGCGCCCATCGCGGCGGCGATCTTGACGCCCATATGGCCGAGGCCGCCCAAGCCGACGATGCCGACCTTCTGCCCGGGTCCGACCTTCCAATGGCGCAGCGGCGAATAGGTGGTGATGCCGGCGCAAAGCAGCGGCGCCACCGCGGCCAGGTCACGCTCGTGATGCGTGACCTTTAGGACAAAGCCTTCATCCACCACGATATGGTCGCTGTAGCCGCCAAAGGTGTGGCCGCCGAGCACCGGGTCGGGACCGTTATAGGTGCCGACGAACCCGGTGCCTTCGCAATATTGCTCCTCGCCATCGCTGCACGAGGCGCAGTGCCCGCAGCTGTCGACCATGCAGCCGACGCCGGCGATGTCGCCGACCTGGAACTTGGTGACGTCGGAGCCGACGGCGGTGACCCGGCCGACGATCTCATGGCCGGGCACGCAAGGGTACAGCGTTCCGTCCCACTCGCCCTTGGCGGTGTGGAGGTCGGAGTGGCAGACGCCGCAAAAAAGGATGTCGATTCCGACGTCGGTGGCGCCGGGATCGCGGCGCTCGAAGCTGAACGGGGCAAGCGGCGTGGTGGCCGACTGCGCGGCGTAACCGTTGGCGGGTGTTGTCATGGAATATCCTCGATAGGCGAGCCCTCGCTCGCGCCCCACAGATGGGCGCGAGCGTCGGCGATTACAGCGGCGGCGGCCGGCTTTTCAGCCGCCGGGAAGGCTCAGCGCGAGCGGGCGCCGCCGAACGGCAGCGGCGGCGGCGGGCGGCGGTCACGGCGCGGCAGCTGCGCCTGATAGGCGTGGCCGCAATGCTCGATGCAATAAGGGAAACCGGGGTTCACCTTGTCGCCGCAGAAGTGGAAATCGGGCTCGCCGGGATGGCCGAGCGGCCACTTGCAGATCCGATCGTTGAGGTCGAGCAGCCCGGTCTTGCCCGCGATCTCCGCCGAGGGCTTGGCGGGCACCAGCCGGCGCGGCGGGGCGGGCGTCGCCGGCGGTGCCTGTTCGCCGGGCGACTGGCGCACGAAGCCGCCGGGCCCCACTGAGCGCATCACCGGCTGCGGATCGGCCTCGCGCCGGGTTTCGAACGGCGAAGGCATCGGCGCAGCGGCGGGCGGCGCGGGCCGCGCAGGCGTTGCGGCGCGCTCCGGCTCCATCTCAAGATCGTCATCCTCCTCGACCACCGGCGCGACAGGCGCAGGCGCAGGCGTTGCCGCGGCGACGGGCTCGGGGATCGGCTCGGCGACGGGCGCAGGCGCTGGTGCAACCTGCGGCTTTGCCTCCACCTCGTTGGGCTTGACCGGCGAGGGCCGCGATTGCAGCCCGAGGCGGTGCGCCTTGCCGATCACCGCGTTGCGGCTGACCCCGGTCAGCGCTTCGGCGATCTGGCTGGCGGTCTGCCCCGCTTCCCACATCGTCTTGAGCGTTTCGATCCGCTCGTCGGTCCAGGACATCACACTTTCCTTGTATTCGCATGCCACAGCCGTTGCGGGCGGCGGCGCGGGGCACTACCCGCCTCAGCGATGAGCAGCCAGCCCCCAATCGCCCCCGCAACCAGCAGGGAGTCAGGTGTCAGGAACGCCCCCGGCGTGCCGGTGATCCGGAACGTCAATTGGGGCGGCCTTCAGACGCTCTATGTGAAGGAGGTGCGTCGCTTCTTCAAGGTGCAGCTCCAGACGGTGTGGGCGCCGGCGATCACCACCTTGCTGTTCTTGGTGGTGTTCACGATCGCGACCGGCGCCAAGCGGCCGGTTCACGTCGGCGGCGTCGACGTGCCCTTTGCCGACTTCATCGCGCCCGGGCTGATCATCGCGCAGGGCATGATGGGCCCGGCGTTCGCCAACGCCAGCTTCTCGCTGCTGGTAGGCAAGATTCAGGGCACCATCGTCGACTATCTCCAGCCGCCGCTGTCGACCGGTGAGCTGCTGTCGGCGCTGGTCGGCGGCGCGATGACGCGCGCGTTCCTGGTCGGCTTCGTGGTGTGGGTGGCGATGGCGCTCTACCCCGACGTCCACGTCACCCCGACTCACCCGCTGGCGGTGCTGTGGTTCGGATTCCTGGGCGCGATGTTCCTGTCGCTGCTCGGCGTGCTGACATCGATCTGGGCGGAAAAGTTCGACCATGCGGCGGCGGTCACCAACTTCGTGATCGCACCCCTGTCGCTGTTGTCGGGCACCTTCTATTCGGTGGACCGGCTCGCCCCCGCCTTCCGCGCGTTCAGCCACGCCAACCCGTTCTTCTACATCATTTCGGGGTTCCGCTACGGCTTCCTCGGCACCGCCGACTCGCCGGTCGGCCTGGGCAGCGTCATCATTCTGGCCATCGACCTGGCGCTGGCGCTGCTCTGCTACCAGCTGCTCAAGCGCGGGTGGAAGCTGAAGAACTGACGCTCCGGCGGCGCAGCACGATCGCCGCCACCGCGTGCAGCAGCCCGAGCGCGACCACCGCGAGGGCGAGCGCGCGGGGCACCTTGGGCACCAGCGCGAGCCCGACGCCGGTCAGCCCGAGCATGAACCCCGTCGCCCACAATGGCGCCAGCAGCGCGTTGGAGACGGCGGCGCTGCCCGCGGGCGCGACCGGCGTGCGCCATTCGTCCTTGAGCAGTCCCAGGATCACGGAGTCGCGCACGCCGATGTGCGTTTCCCATTCCGCCCGCAGCACGCCTTCGCGGCGAAAGCCGAGCCGCTGGAGCAGCGCGATCGAGGCGTCGTTCTCCGGGTCGGTATCGGCGAACACCCGTCGCGCACCGTTGTCGAATAGCCAGTCGAGCAGACTCGCCACCGCCTCGCCGGCATAGCCCTTGTTCCATTCGCGGCGGACCAGCAGGAAGCCGATCTCGACGACGCCCGGCCGACGCTGCGTTGCCGAAAGCGTGCCGATCGCCCGGTCGTCCTCCGCCAGCGTTATCGCCCAGGCGCGCCAGTCGTCGTTGTCGGTTCGTGAGGTGAGATAGTCGCGGGTTTCCTCCACAGAGCTATGCGGGCCGCTCGACCACCAGCGCATCAGCTCGGCGTCGCGATAGGCCTCGTGGAGCGCCTCGGCATCGTCGGCGCGCAGCGGCCGCATCGCCAGGCGGGCGCTGGCGAACCGCTCGATCACCGGGTCAGCGCTTCGACCAGATCCCTGACCTTTTTCTGGCGCCACTGCGGCAGCGGCGCGACCAGCCAATAGCCAAGCCGCGACGGCGTTGCCTCCTCCACCTGCACCACGCGGCCGGCGGCAAGGTCGCGCGCGACAAGCAGTTGCGGCACAACCGCGCGGCCCAGCCCGGCGGCGGCGGCGTCGATCGCCAGCCCCGCATCGGCGACGCGGACGGTCGGCGACTGCTCGGCCGCCGGGCTGCCCGGCCAAGCGACGACCGCCTCGCTGGCGCCGGCGGGCGCGGCGACGGTGACCATGCCCTCCGACTCGAGCGCCTCGCCCTGGTGCTCGCCCGGCCCTTCTCCCCAGCGGATGGCGAGGTCGAGATTGGCTTCGGTGAAATCCGCCGTCTCGTCGGCACCGACGAGCAGGAAGCGCATGTCGGCGTCGGCGGCGGCGATCTGTGCCAGCCGGGGCATCAGCCACTTTTCGGTGAGGTCGCGCGGCGCGGCAATGGTCAGCGACTTGGACGACTGGCCCTGCTGCATCGCCCGCACGGCTTCCTCGAACTGGAGAAAGCCGTCGCGCAAGGGCGCCAGCCCCGCCTCGCCCTCCGGCGTCAGCTCCAGCCCGCGGGTGGTGCGGCGGAACAGCACCACGCCCAGCGTGTCCTCCAGCGCGCGGATCTGCTGCCCCACGGCGGCGGGCGTCACCGCCAGCTCATCGGCCGCACGGGTGAACGACAGGTGCCGCGCCGCCGCGTCGAGCACGCGCAGCGCATTGAGCGGGAGATGGGTGCGCTTCAACCGTTCACCGCCGGTGCGAGCAGGGAGAAACGGGGAATGGCCGCCTCGAACGACACGCCATCCTCGCCGATCATCTGATAGCTGCCCTGCATCGCGCCCGTCGGCGTCGCGAGCGGGCAGCCCGACACGTAATCATAGCTGCCACCGGGCGGCAGCATCGGCTGTTCGCCGACCACGCCTTCGCCCTCCACCGTATGGCGGGCGCCGCGGCCGTCGGTGATGATCCAGTGGCGTGTGAGAAGCTGCACGGCCGTGTCGCCGTCATTCTCCAGCCGGACATGATAGGCCCAGAACCAGCGCCCGCGCTTCGGCTCCGACTGTTCGGGAAGGTAGCTGACCGACACGCGCACGGTGATGCCGCGCGTCGTCGCCGCATGGGGGAACAGCGCCTTCACAGCCTTGCGGCCGAAAGCGCGCGGTCGAGGTCCTCGATCAGGTCCTCCGGATCCTCCAGCCCGACGTTGATTCGCAGCAGGCCTTCGGACACGCCCATCTCCTCGCGCTTGTCCGCGGCGACGCTGGCATGGGTGGTGGAAGCGGGGTGCGTCATCAGCGAGCGCGAATCGCCGATATTGTTCGAGATGTCGATCAGTTGCAGCGCGTTGAGCAATGCGAACGCCTGCGCCCGATCTGCGACCTCCAGCGAGAAGATCGGGCCGGCGGCGTCCATCTGGCTCATCGCCAGCTCATGCTGCGGATGGCTGGGCAGGCCGGGACAGTTCACGCGCGGCACGCGGGCTTCAAGGAAGCGGGCAACGGCGAGCGCATTTTCCGACTGGCGGGTGATGCGCAAGCTCAGCGTCTCCAGCCCCTTCAGCACCACCCAGGCATTGAACGGCGCCAGCGTCGGGCCGGTGTTGCGGGTGAACGGCAAAAGCGCGTTGTTGATGAAATCCTCGCTGCCGCACACGGCGCCGGCGAGCACGCGGCCCTGCCCGTCCATCATCTTGGTGGCGGAATAGGCGGTGACATCGGCGCCGAACTCCATGGGCCGCTGCAGCGCGGGCGTGGCGAACGCGTTGTCGACCACGGTGCGGATGCCCCGCTCGCGGGCGATCGCGCACACGGCGCGCAGGTCGACCACGTCCATGGTGGGGTTGGCCGGCGTTTCGAAAAAGAATACCCTGGTGTTCGATCGTGCCGCATCGGCGAACGCCTGTGGATCGCGCGCGTCGACGATCGTGGTGGCGATGCCGAACTTCGGCAGCAGCGTGTCGGTCAGCCAGCGGCAGGAACCGAACGCTGCGCGGCCGGCGACGACGTGATCGCCGCTTTCGAGCTGGCAGAGCAGGGCCGCGGTCATCGCCGCCATGCCGGTCGCCATGGTGCGGCACGCTTCCGCGCCTTCCAGCAGCGCGATCCGCTCCTCCAGCATCTCCACCGTCGGGTTCTGGAGGCGCGAATAGGTCATGCCCGCCTGCTCGCCCGCGAAGCGCGCGGCGGCATCCTCGGCGCGGTCGTAGCAGTAGCCGGAGGTGAGGAACAACGCTTCGGACGTTTCCCCCCACTCGCTGCGCGCGGTGCCGCCACGCACGCTGCGGGTCGCGGGGCGCCATGTGGCGGTGATCGAGCGGTCCTGGCCGGTCTTGCGCTTCATGCGCATGCGCTTTGCCCGCTTCTGCCCCTCCCTTGCAAGCGGGCGGCGAAAGAAGGATGGCATGAGGCCGATGCCCGCCCCCCCTCCCAAGCCCACGCCGCTCCGCCTGCTGTCCCAGCCCTTGCCCGCCGCCATGCTGATCGGGCTGGGTGCCGAGGCGCTGTTCGCCTGGCGCGTCACCACGCCGCATTCGCTGGTGTTCGACGAAATTCATTACGTGCCCGCGGCGCGGCGCTTGCTGGAGCTCGCGGGGCCGACCAACATCGAGCATCCGCTGCTCGGTAAGACGCTGATCGCTGCGGGCATGGTGCTGTTCGGCGACGGCCCGCTCGGCTGGCGCGCGCTGTCGACGCTCGCGGGCACGGCGGTCGTGCTGGGCGTGTTCGCGATCCTGTGGCTCCTGTACGGTCGCGTGCGGCCGGCGGTGGTCGGCAGCCTGCTGGCGGTGCTCAACTTCACCGTGTTCATCCAGGCGCGGATCGCGATGCTCGACGGGTTCATGGCCGCGCTGGTGGTCTGTGCGCTGGCGGCGATGCTGTGGGCGATGCGCGGCAGGGGCCGCGCAGTCTGGTGGCGGTGGCTGCTCGGCGCGGTGCTGCTGGGCCTCGCGGCGGGAACCAAGTGGGTGGCGGTACCCTACCTCGCTTTTGCGGCGCTCGCCTTCGTGCTGGTGCGGCGCGGCCAGCCGACGCGCTGGCCCGGCTTGAGCGTGCCTGCCGCCTGGGTGACGCTCGCGCTGGGCAGCGCCGGCGCCTACCTGCTGAGCTTCTGGCCCGCCTTCCTGTACCGGCAGGAGCCACTGACGCCAGCGCAGTTGCTGCCGTTCCAGCTCACCATGTTTCGCGAGCAGACCCAGGTACTTCCGCCGCATACCTACCAGTCAAGCTGGTGGACCTGGGCGCTCGACGCGCGGCCGATCTGGTATCTGTACGAGCAGGTGGACGGTGCCCAGCGGGGCATCCTGATGATCGGCAATCCTGCGGTTGTGTGGGGCGGACTGGTGGCGGTGATCGCCTGCCTCTGGGCGTGGGCGCGCTCGGGTGATCGCCGTGCAGGGACGTTGGCGGGGGTGTGGATCGGCTCCTACACGATGTGGGCGATCATTCCCAAGTCTTTGGGGTTCTTCTATTATTATTATCTGTCGAGCATCTGGCTGGCGCCGGCGATCGCCGCCGCCTTTGACCATTGGCGGGCACGGCTGGCCTATTGGGACGAAGCGTTTCTGGTGGTGGCGGCAGTGCTGTTCATCCACTTCTACCCGATCCTTGGCGCAAGGCCGCTGGCCGGTCCGCAGTCGTTCACGCGCTGGATGTGGTTCGCCAGCTGGCGCTGATAGCCGCTGCGCCCAGCGACGGCGCGAGGTGGGCGGTGCCGTCGGAGCTGTTGTCGGCGACCACGATCGCTTCCCAGCCGATGCCGGCAAGTGCCGCGTCGAGCCTCGCGATCAGCGTCGGGGGTTTGCTCTCCCGTTGAAGGTCGGGATGACGACCGCGAGGTCGAGCGGCGGGCTCACAAGCCAGCCAGCACCGCGTCGCCCATCGTCGTCGTGGTTGCCGTACCGCCAAGGTCGGGCGTGCGCGAACCGTCGGCGATCGCCCCCAGCACCGCCGCCTCGACCCGGTCCGCCGCCTCCGGCTGACCGAGTGAATGCCGCAGCATCATCGCCGCCGACAGAATGGCGGCGCACGGATTGGCCTTGCCCTGCTCGGCGATATCCGGCGCGCTGCCGTGGATCGGCTCGTACAGGCCCGGCGCGTCGTTCCATTCGCGCAGCGCAGCGGACGGCAGCATGCCGATCGACCCTGCACACATGCTCGCCTGATCCGACAGGATGTCGCCGAACAGATTACCGGTGACCACGACGTCGAACTGGCCGGGGTTGCGGACCATCTGCATGGCGGCATTGTCCACGTACATGTGGGTGACCGTGACGTCCGGATAGTCCCGCGCGACCTCCATCACCACGTCGCGCCACAGCTGCGAGGTTTCGAGCACGTTGGCCTTGTCGATCGAATGCAGCCGCCGCTTGCGCTGGCTCGCCATGCCGAAGCCGACGCGCGCGATCCGCGCCACCTCCGCCTCGTCGTAGCGCATCAGGTCGTGGCCTTCGCGCAGGCCGGCGGCGGTGGTGCGGCGGCCCTTTTCGCCGAAATAGACGTCACCGGTCAGCTCGCGCACGATCACCATGTCGATCGCGCGCGCCACCTCCGGCCGCAACGCGGAAGCGTCCTCCAGCCCCGGGAACAGTCGTGCGGGGCGAAGATTCGCGAACAGGCCGAGTTCGCGGCGCAGGCCCAGGATCGCCTGCTCGGGCCTCAGCGCGCGGTCGAGCGTGTCGAACGCCGGGTCACCGACCGCACCGAACAGGACCGCGTCGGCGCGCATCGCCAGGTCGAGCGTCGCAGGAGGCAGCGGGTGGCCGGCGGCAAGGTAGCCCGCGCCTCCGACGGGCGCCTCCTCGAACAGGAGATCGAGGGTCAACGCCTCCAGCACCCGGCGCGCCTGCGCCGTCACCTCGGGCCCGATGCCGTCACCGGCAAGCATCGCGATCAGCGCCATGGGGCATCTCTTGCCGGGGGCGTCCCGCTCATGCAACCGCCCTTTTCAGCCGCTCCACCAGACGCTCGCGCGCGGCCAGCGTATCGACGCGGCGATCGGTCAGCACGTCGCGCGCGAGGAAGTAGCCGGTCAGGCGCAGGCCCTCGAACACCGCCGGCCAGTCGGCGGCACCGCCGTCGCGCAGGAACGCGGGCAGCGGCAGCAACCGCTCCTCATAGCCGGCGGCGGCACCGCGCGAGACCGCTCCCCCGCTGCGGGGGCTGACAAAGGCAAGGTCGGCGGCGTCGCCGGTCACCACGCACTTCTTGAGGTCGAGGCCGAAGCCGAGTTGCGCGAGCAGCAGCAGTTCGAACCGCACCAGCGCCGCCGCCCAATCACGTGCTGCCGGGGCAACCCCGATCGCCGCCAGCAGGCCGGCGAGCGCGGTGAACAGGCGCGGAAACGGTTGCGCCTCGGGCAGCGCAGCGGCGGTCAGCGCCGTTGCCCATTCCAGCGCCGCCGCCGCCAGCGGCTCGCCATGCGATCCGGCGCGGGTTTGCGCCAATTCGACGGTCAGCGCCGGGAGCTGCTCGCCCGTGCGCGCGCGCCACTCAGCCCGCACGCCGTTGGCGGCCTGCAACACCGGCCGCAGCTGCCGCGAGCGGCCGCCCCGTACATAGCCCGGCTGCACGCCATGGTCGGCGGTCAGCGCGCGCACGATCGCGCCATGCTCGCCATGGTGGCGCACCGACAGGATAATGGCGTCCGCGACGAGGTGCATGGCCGCCGATGTAGTGGCTCGGGGCTAGCGGCGCACCCTGCGGGCCAGGGCGGCGACGCGGGGATGGCTGCCGGCGCGCTTGGCCCAGGCCATGGCGCGGTCGAAGCCCCCCAGCGCGGTGACCGCGGCGCGGTTCGCCAGCGTCGGGCGGAGCAGCAGCAGGTCGAGGCAGACAACGCCGCCGCTCGCGAGCTGGCGCTTGTGCTGGCCTTCGCCTTCGGTGAAGTCGAAACGGGCGAAACGGCGTTCGCCGAACAGGTCGCGCATCGCCTCCACCTGCAACACCGTGCCCGGCGACAGGCTGCCATGCGCCGGATCGTGCCCGACATGGTCGTAGCGCAACGTGTCGCCATCGGCCGAACAGCACAGAAAGGCGATCGGCCTGCCCTCCACTTCCAGCAGCCAGGCGCGCAGGCCGTCGGCGGCCGCCAGGCGCAGCAGCGGCGCCGGATCGAGGGGCAGGCCGGTGCCCAGCAGCCGCTCCTGATAGGTGGTCGCCGACACCGCCCGGGCGAGCGGATGAAAGGCGGCGATCTCATCAGAGTCGCGGAACCGGCGGATCGCAAATCCCGGCATCGCCGCCAGCTTCCTTGCCTTGCGCTTCAAACCGGAGCGGGTGTTCGCCGACAGGCTCGCCAGCCACGCCGCTTCGCCCGCCGCGAGGTCCACGAAATAGCGAGTGTAGCGCTGGCGCACATGGGCAACGAGGCCGCTCGCCGTGATGGCGGCAAGCTGATCCGCCGGTAACGACGTGATCAGGAACCCGTCGGCGCGGGGATCGAGCAACGGCAGCGCCGGGCGGTGCCCTTTCAGCGCATTCGCGAGCGACAAGGGCACGCGCACCAGCCGGCGCGGGATGGCGGCCAGCGTCCGGGCGCCGACCTGGAATTTGAGTGGCAGCACCGCAGGTGTGGCGGTCACGCCACGCGCTCCGCCACCCAGTTGGACCATAACTGCTGCGCCTGCCGCCAGCGCGTGCGCAACGGGTCGGGACCGAGCGGCTGGTCGTCCTGCGCCAGCGCCAGCGGCGGTCGGTCGGCGAAGTGACAGGTGGGCAGCACCCCGCGCATTTCGGCAAGAGTGGTGCACAACGTCCCGAACCGTCGAACGTGGACGCTGTTGGCACCGGTGCCCGCGCGGTTGGCGAGTTCGAAGCTGTGACTGACCACCGTCACCGCGACGTGGCCGTGGACCGCCGCATGCTCCAGCGCATCATAGCTTTCCCCGCTCGACAGCGCGCAGATCTGGACGGTACGCATCGTGCCCGGCGTTGCCTCGATCACCGTCACCGGCACCTCGACCACGCCTTGCTCCACCGGTGCGATGGCGCGCGGCGACAGCGCGATGCCGGCGGGGCGCGCGCCGTTGTGGCTGCTGTCGTAGGCGAAACCGAGCGTCGCGAGCGCCCGCAGCGTGTCATCGTTGGCGGCATAGCTGCCTGCCCGAAAGGCCAGCGGCTGGGGCGCGCCGGCCGCCACCAGCAAGTCGCGCGCGCCGGCGATCAGGTCGCACTGTTCGGCAAGGCTGTATTGGTGGAGGTTGTCGCGGGCCCGTGCCGTGCGATGCGTCGCCGACGCGCCGGTCCAGCCGGGGTGGCAGTGGAGTTGCACCTCCTGACCGGCCTTCAGAATGGCGTCCACCATCCGCGCAACCGGCTGCAAGCCGTAGACCAGCGCCGGCATGGGATCGACAAAGAAGCAGGCCTTGAGATCGTGACGGGCAAGCTCGGCGAGTTGATAGCCGATACCTACATCGGCCGGCTCCACCGAACGCTCGTAGATGTGGTCGACGGAAAGGCCGGCGGCATGGTGCCGCCAGGCGAATTCGGTGTCGACGGTGAGGAACACGCAGGTAGCCATGGGCGCCCTCGTAGCGGCCCGTGGTGAAGGTTTCCTTGCCGCGGCGCGGCGCTCCCGATCCCGCGGCGCCTCAGGGAGCGATGCCGAAGCGCTTGCGCTCGGCGGCGAGCAGCGGTGCCATGGTGGTCGCGGCGGCAAGATCCGCCTTGGCACCGGCGGCGTCGCCCCGACGGCTGCGGATCACCCCGCGCAGGAACAGGCTGGCGGCCATGTCGGGCTCCTGGTCCAGCACCGCGTTGAGGTCCGCCATGGCATCGTCCAGCCGGTTGAGGCGGAAATACACCAGCGCGCGGCTGTCGAGCGCGGCCACCGGCGAATCGCTCAATTCGATCGCCTTGGTGCAATCCTTGAGCGCGGTGTCGAGCGCGATGTTGAGCAGCGCCTTGTCCCAGCAACGGTTGTTCAGCAGTTGCGGGCTGCCCGGCTTGGCCGTGATCGCGCCGTCGAGCGCAGCGATCGCCGCCGGCCCGTCGCCGGCCCGCGCCAGCAGGTCGGCCTTGACCGTGATCAGGTCGTATTTGCTCTCGCCGCCCGCGTCGATACGCTCCTGCACCATCGCCAGCCCCTGATCGCGACGGCCACCGTCGACGTCGAACTGGGCCAGCATCTGGATCGGGCCGGCGGATGCAGGCGCGAGCTTCTGCGCCGCGCGCGCGTCGGCGACCGCATGCGCCTCATCGCCGATGATCTGATAAACGCCGGCGCGCGTCATGTAGAGATCGGCACTGGGCGACAGCGCCACGGCCTTGTCGAGGTCGGGCAGCGCGCCCTTCCAGTCATACAGGCCGAGCAGGAAGTTGGCGCGGTTGTTGTAGCCCGTCGCGGATTGCGGATCGTCCGCGATGCCCGCCGCATAGGCATCGAGAATGGCCTTGAAGCGGGGATCGCGCCGGCCCTGACCGACGTCCCAGCGCGGCGGCACCGTCGCCGGCGCCACCGCCTTCAACAGCCGTTGCTTGGCAAGCGCGGTGCGCGCGCGGACGGCTGCGACCTTGGCGGGAGCGATCTCCGCACCGGTGCTCGACGTCCGGTCCTCGACGGCGATCACCCCGTCGCGGATCGCGGCGGTGCGCTGAACGGTGGTCGCCGCGATGGTGTCGGCCAGCGTCGCGTCGCCATCGAGCGTAAAGCCCGCAAGGCCCGCCGGCAGCCGCACGCGCGTGGTCACCACGCTGGCGTCGGGCAGGCCGGTGGCGACGGGGATCGCCTGCCACGCCGGCCGCGCGCGGTCGGGGTCGAAGTTCAGCGACGACACCGTGCGATCGAGCG
>Ga0210040_10003557_pt1 | contig 20986 bp, 20 predicted proteins | sample CryGeyCG12114_NA_FD_185462 | JGI IMG/M metagenome (GOLD analysis project Ga0210040, IMG submission 185462) | Groundwater microbial communities from aquifer - Crystal Geyser CG19_WC_8/21/14_NA (SPAdes) (version 2) | ecosystem: Environmental > Aquatic > Deep subsurface > Groundwater | place: USA... | reverse complement strand
CCCCGCCTGGAACGGCACCATCAAGGTCACGGGCGCCGAGGTGAGGGCCAGCCTGGCGCACCTGGCCACCTTTCTCCCCCTGCTGCCTCACCTGGACACGGTGATCCTGGTCGGCGCCCGCGCGGCCCGCGCCGAGGGCCTGCTGCGGGGGACGGGCCTCCGGCTCCTGCGCTCCGCCCACCCCTCGCCCCAGGTCCGCGCGGCCTTTCCCGACCGCTGGGCGGCGATCCCGGAGATCTGGAGTCGGGCCCAGGCGGACCCTGTCCGGCATTAACCTGATCTTAAGAATTCTCTGCTGAGATGAGGAAGCCGGGCCAGGACACAGAGGTGTCACACGCTCGCAACAGGTTCGTCATCAAAGCGCCACAAATCCTGGCGTATCCTGCCCCAAGGGCAAAGGAGAGAACGGCAATGCGCTTCGTCGTGCTGGGAAGCCTTCTGGGATTCGTGGTCGCCGTGGGCGGCTTGGCCTTCTTCGGGATGGGCTGGCTGATGGCCCTGGCGATCTGGCTGGTCGGCGGACCGGCCGGCGCGATCCTGGCCCTCGCCTCCACCTTGCCCCCGCGCGACCGGAGGCCCGCGAGCGCCTTGGCCACAGGCCTTCCGAGCCGCGCCGCCTGACAGATCGGCTTGATTTCTAAGCCAGACTATGGCATAAAGACGAGTGCGACGTTAACTGCCTCGACCACTGTCTCCTTCACGGCCCAGGGCATCGATCAGCACTGACGAGCCGGTCCGCTGCATCCCGCGAGCGGAGATTTGCTGAATGGAGAACGGGATGGCCACTGGCACCGTCAAATGGTTCAACACCACGAAGGGTTATGGCTTCATCGCCCCGGAAGGCGGCAAGAAGGACGTCTTCGTGCACATTTCCGCCGTGGAGCGGTCGGGCCTCACCGGCCTCAAGGACAACCAGAAGGTCACCTTCGATATCGAGTCCGGCCGCGACGGTCGCGAATCGGCCATCAACCTGCAGCTGGCCTGATCGGGGAGGCGGCAGGCGCTTATGACGCGCCTCGCCGCGTTCTCAGTCCTGGCGCTGGCGGTTCTGTCCGCCTGCGCACCTCCGTCGGGGGTCTATGGGCCATATGACCCCTCGGGACGGCCGATCCTCGCGGCCCAGCCCCGCCCCTATCCGACGCGAGGCATCCCCACGGCCGAGGCGACCGCCTCCGGAGTGGAGCTCGCCTACGTCACTGGCATCCTCACCGATCTCCAGCGCCGCTCCTTCGCCGAGAATCGCGAATATTGCGGCTACATCGGGCTGGACCGCGCGGGCGAGTGGGTCACCACCCCCGTGATGCCGGGGAACGAGGCCTCCTGCCCCCTGCCCGACATCCCCTTCGGGATGCGGCTCGTGGCCTCCTACCACACGCACGGGACCTATAGCCCCTATTACGCCTCCGAATGGCCGACGACGCAGGACATGGCGACCGACGCCTCCGACGACATCGACGGCTATATTTCTACCCCCGGCGGGCGGCTCTGGCACGTCGACACCGATTCGATGACGGTGAGGGAGCTCTGCGGGAGGGGATGCCTGCCGCAGGACCCCCACTACGTCGCCGCCGAGGACGGCCCCCTCCGCCGGGTCATGAGCTACCAGGAGCTCCGGATCTGGGAGAACACCCCGATCACCGTTTACTACTGAGAGCCGACCAGCTCCAGCACCCTGGGCCCGATCCGCCCCACGACAAGATCCACGCCGGCAGGGTTCGGGTGGATGCCGTCGGGCTGCAGATAGGCGGCCCGCGCCTCGTCGAGTCCCCGCCCCCCGTCCCGCAGCGCCGCGAAGAAGTCGGGCTCCAGGAGCGCGCCGAACTCCCGCGCCAGGTCGGGATACATCCCGTCAAAGGTGGCCTCGTAGTCGGGCCCGTACTGGCCGGAGGCGTCGATCCCCACCAGCAGCACCGGCAGCCCCCGGGCCCGGACCTTCTCCAGGATGGCGCGGAGGTTCGTGCGGCTGACAGCCGGGTCCAGCCCCCGCAGGAAGTCGTTGCCCCCCAGCTCCACGATCACCGCATCCGCCTCGGGGGTCAGAGCCCAGTCCAGCCGCGTGAGGCCCCCCGCCGTGGTATCGCCGGACACGCCCGCGTTCTGCACCACCACGTCCGCCCCGCGCTCGTCCAGCCAGGCCTGGAGGCGCGGCACGAAGCCCTGCTCCGGCGCGAGCCCATAGCCGGCCGTCAGGCTGTCCCCCAGGGCGACCACCGTGGCCGTCTCGGCCATCGCGGCTAACGGCCAGGTCATCACGACGGCGAGCACTGCGTTGCGGAGCCGCCGCATTCCCCCATATGCCCCTTCATGCCCTGACCGAGGACCCGCGATGCCCGACCCTGCCCTCTCGCTCACGGACGCGCGCCTGACGCTGCGTGGCAACGCGGGCCCCGTGGAGATCCTGAGGGGCGTCACGCTGTCGGTCGCGGCCGGCGAAAGCATCGGGCTCGTGGGGCCAAGCGGATCGGGCAAGTCGTCTCTCCTGATGCTGATGGGCGGCCTGGAACGGGCCACCGGGGGCGAGGTGCGGGCGCTGGGCCAGGACCTCACGCGGATGGACGAGGACGCGCTCGCCCGCTTCCGCCGGCACAACATGGGGGTGGTCTTCCAGTCTTTCCACCTCATCCCGACGATGACCGCGCTGGAGAACGTCGCGACGCCGCTGGAGCTCGCGGGGGTCCGCGACGCCTTCCCCCGCGCAAAGGCCGAGTTGGAGGCCGTGGGCCTCGGCCCCCGCGCCGACCACTACCCCAGCCAGATGTCCGGGGGCGAGCAGCAGCGCGTGGCCCTCGCGCGCGCCCTGGCGCCCCGCCCCCGCCTCCTCCTCGCCGACGAGCCCACGGGCAACCTGGACGAGGCGAACGGGCAGGCCATCGTGGACCTCCTCTTCGACCTCGGCCGCCGGACCGGCGCGACGCTGGTCCTCGTCACCCACGACGAGCGCCTGGCGAGTCGCTGCGACCGGGTGGTGCGCCTGCGCGACGGCCGGATCGACGCCAACCCTGCCGTGAAGGCCGCCGAGTGAGCGTCGCCGCCCGCCTCGCCTGGAGGGAGCTGCGCGGCGGCCTCAAGGGGGGCCTGCGCGGCTTCCGCATCTTCCTCCTCTGCCTCGCGCTGGGCGTCGGCGCGATCGCCGCCGTGGGCACTGTCCGCGCCGCCATCGAGGCGGGAATCGAGCGCGAGGGCGCCCGCCTCCTGGGCGGCGACGCCGAGGCCGAGCTCACCTACCGCTTCGCCTCCCCGGAGGAGCGAGCCTGGCTCGACGGCCTCTCGCCCCGCGTCTCCGAGTCCGTGGACTTCCGCTCCCTCGCCACCGCAGACCCGGAGGGCCGCGCCGAGCGCGCCCTGACCCAGGTCCGCGCCGTGGACGACCTCTACCCCCTCATCGGCGAGGTCACGCTCGACCCGCCGATCCCGCTCGCCCAGGCGCTCGACGGCAGCGCGCTTCCCGGCCTGGTGATGGAACGGGTGCTGGCCGACCGCCTCGCCCTCAAGGTCGGCGACACCGTCCGCCTCGGCACCCAGGACTTCACCCTGACGGCGCTCCTCCTGCGCTACCCCGACAACTCCACCGCGGGCTTCGGCTTGGGGCCCCGCACATTGGTCCGCACGAGCGCCCTCGCGGACTCCGGCCTCTTGGCCGAGGGGACGCTCTTCAACACCCTCTACCGCCTCGACCTGCCCGAGGGCGCCGACCTCGACGCGCTGGGGGCCGAGGCGGCGTCGCTCTGGCAGGACCGGGGGATGCGCTGGCGCGACGCCCGCGACGGGGCCGGCGGCACGCAGGAGGTGGTGGAGCGCCTGGGCCGCTTCCTCGTGCTCGTGGGCCTCTCGGGCCTCGCGGTGGGCGGGGTGGGCGTCTCGGCCGCCATAGGTGCCTACGTCGCCGCCAAGGCCGAGGTCATCGCCACGCTTCGCACCCTGGGCGCCTCCCGCCGCATCATCTTCGCGAGCTACCTCCTCCAGGTCGGTGCTTTGGGCCTGGTAGGCGTGCTCCTCGGACTGATCCTCGGCGCGGGCCTCCCCCTGCTCTTCGCCCCCTGGATCACGGCGCAGCTCCCCGTCCCGGCCGAGTTCGCGCTCTACCCCGGCCCGCTGGGCGAGGCGCTGGTCTACGGCGTCCTCGCCATGCTCCTCTTCACGCTCTGGCCCCTGGCCCGCGCCGGCGACATCCGCGCCGCGACCCTCTTCCGCGACGCCCTGGCAGGGGGCCGGAGGCTCCCGCGCCCGCCCTACATCCTGGCCAGCGCCCTGATCCTCGCGGCACTCCTCGGCACCGCCTCCCTCTACTCGGGGACCTGGAAGCTCACGCTCTGGACCGCGGCCGGGATCGCCGGGGCGCTCGCCCTCCTCACCCTCGCCGCCGTCCTCGCCCGCACCCTCGCCCGCCGCCTCTCGGGCCGGGCGCGCGGACGCCCCGCGCTCCGCCTCGCGCTGGGCGCCATCGGCACGCGCGGCGGCGAGGCTATTCCCGTGGTGCTGTCCCTGGGCCTGGGCCTTTCCGTCCTGGCCACCGTGGGCCAGATCGACGGCAACCTCCGCCGCGCGATCACCGGCGACCTGCCCGAGATCGCGCCCTCCTATTTCGTCGTGGACATCCAGCCCGACCAGATCGACGGCTTCCGGGACCGGCTCGCCCGGACCGCCGGCGTGGACCGCGTCGAGGCCGCCCCCATGCTGCGCGGCCTCATCACCCGCATCAACGGCCGCCCGGCTGAGGAGGTCGCGGGCGAGCACTGGGTGCTCCAGGGCGACCGCGGCCTCACCACCTCCGCCGAGCCGCCCCCCGGCACCACCATCACCGCCGGCGAGTGGTGGCCTCCGGACTACGACGGCCCACCCCTGGTCAGCTTCGCCGCCGAGGAAGGGGCCGAGATGGGCCTTAAGCTCGGCGATACCCTGACCCTGAACGTGCTCGGCCGCGACCTCGACGCCACCATCGCCAGCTTCCGCGAGGTGAACTTCGAGAGCGCGGGCATCGGCTTCATCCTGAGCCTCGACCCCGCCGCCCTTGCGGGCGCCCCCTACAGCTGGATCGCCACAATCTACGCGACCGAGGAGGCCGAGGGTCCGATCCTGCGCGACCTCGCCACCACCTATCCCAACATCACCGCCATCCGCATCCGCGACGCCGTGGCCGAGGCGCAGCGCATCGTCGAGGGGGTCGCCGCCGCTGTCCGTGTCGCCGCCGCCGCCACGCTTGCCACCGGCCTCCTCGTGCTGATCGGCGCCGCCGCCGCCGGAGAGCGCGCCCGCGCCTGGGAGGCTGCGATCCTCAAGACGCTGGGGGCCGAGCGGCGGCTGATCCTGGGCAGCTTCGCCCTCCGCGCGGCGCTCCTGGGGCTGGCGGCCGGCGCGGTGGCCCTGGGCGCGGGGCTCCTGGGGGCCTGGGCGGTCATGCGCTTCGTGATGGAGGCCGACTTCCAGGTGATCTGGGGCAACGCCCTCGCCATTGTCCTGGGCGGCACCCTCGCCACGCTCCTCGCGGGTCTCGTCTTCGCCCTGCGGCCGCTCGCCGTCCGCCCTGCAAGGGTCCTGCGCGCGCGCGAGTGACGGCAGCGGCCCCGTTCGGGGTCCCTCGCGTCCCCGCCGGTCTGCGACGCCCTCGGGTGTCCGGAGGCTGCCGGGCGTCACGCACAAATCCGCCGCTGTTAAGTTATCCTTAAGCAATTCCAGGGCAATATGCGGACCATGACGGCCGGAGCCGGCTGCGCCCGCACGCCCTACAGGAAAGACCCTCGATGACCTTCTCCCGACCGATGCTCTCGGCCGCCGCCTCCGTGGTCGCTTTGGTCGCGACCCCCGCGCTGGCCGACGTCGCCCTGCCCGCGCCCTATGTCTCCCGCGCGCTCGACGCCGTGCTCCTGCCCATCGACGCGGGCGTCCGCAGCGCCTTCGCGCTCGGGGCCTCCGACAGCGGCGTCCTGGTGCTGGCGACCGAGCCCGGCGGCATCGCCGACGCGAACGGTGTCCTTCCGGGCGACGTGCTGTCCGTGATCGGCGGCCGCAAGGTCCGGAAGCCCATCGATGTCGACACCATCGTCTACTACTGGATCGTGGACGGCGTGACCGACTTCACCTGGGACATCTACCGCGGCGGCGACGTCGTCGAGGTCTATACCCTCATCTCCGAGGAGTCCTATTGGGAGGTCATGGACGTCACGACCGTGGAGTCCTGGTCAATCTCCTCCGAGTCGTCCTTCACCTACGAGGAATACTGGTCCGAGTACTCCGAGGAGATCACCGAGACCTACGAATCCTCCGAGACCCTGATCGAGGAAACGATGACCTCCGAGGAGTTCACCTCCGAGATGGAGGAATCGACCGAGGAGATCGAGGAATGGTCGGAGGACATCGAGGAGGACGCAACCGAGGAAGAGGATGCTTCCGAGGAGGAAGCCTCCGACGAGATGTCCGACGACATGGAGGAGGAGGTCTCCGACGAGGCTGTCGAGGAGGACTTGGCCGACGAGGGTGAAGACATGGCCGAGGAAGACGACGCCATGGCCGACGAAGGCTACGAGGACGACGTCTCCGAGGAAGCGGACGAGGTCGGCGACGACATGGCCGAAGACGCGGAGGACATGGCCGACGAGGCCAGCGACGACATGGCCGACGAGGGCGGTGACGATGCTGGTGGCGACGAGGGCGGCGACGATTCGGGCGAGGAGTGACCTCCGCATCGTCCTGACTCCTCGAAGGGGCGGTCCGCCGCCCCTTCTCCCCTCCGCTCCGGGTCAGCCCATCGCCCCCGGCGTCCACGACCACCCTTCAGGGGGCCCGCCCTCGCAACATCCCTGTTCGGCGCCCCGCCACCCGGCGGAGGCCCCGCGCGCCTGGGGCCTCCGCCGTCGCGCCGCGACCACACCCGCGCATCTCCGTGCGGACACTCCCTCTCCCTGCTTCAGGACCTCCTCCGGTTGTGGCAGGTTGCCGGGGCTTAGGGACTCGCTGGAGGCGTGGGACGATATGACGGTGCGGGGTGCGATGACGCGTTGCGGTGCGGCGCTTGCCGTGGTGGCCTTGGCCTGGCCCGTCCAGGCCCAGCTTCGGCCCTTGGCCCGGCCCACCGATCTAGCCATCCCCTCGCCCGAAGAGGTCGTGGTCCCCACCTCGGCCAGCCCCGCCGTCGTCCCGGACGCGCCGACCGTGGGCCCGGAGACGAACCTCCCCCTGCCCCGCTTCGTGTCGCTCAAGACCGACGAGGGGAACGCCCGGCGCGGCCCCGCTCTCGACCAGCGCATCGACTGGGTCTTCGTGCGCGAGGACATGCCTCTCCAGATCACCGCCGAGTACGGCCACTGGCGGCGGGTCGAGGATCGCGACGGCGAGGGGGGCTGGGTCCACTACTCGCTCCTGTCGGGCACGCGGACCGTCATCATCGACCAGGACCGCCTGCCGCTCCGCACCCGGCCCGAGGAGGACGGCCCCGAAGTCGCTCTCATGGAGCAGAACGTGGTCGCCCGGCTCGAGACCTGCGAGGTCGACTGGTGCCGGGTGAGCGCCGGCGGCTACGGTGGCTGGGCGCCAAAGTCGGCGCTCTGGGGCGTGGGCGCGGACGAGGTCCTCGACTAGGCCGTTCCCAACCATTAGGTGGCGCCGCATGAGCGCCGCCCCCATCCAGGACTCCCCCTCCGACACCCGCCTGAACCTGTCCGCCGGCCTCGCCTCGGTGACGGTGGCGCTGGTGCTCGTGCTCCTCAAGCTCTGGGCGCTCGCGCAGACCGGCGCCCTGTCGATCGCGGCGACCCTGGTCGATTCGGCGCTCGACCTGCTGATGTCAGCGGGGGGCCTCGCGGCGATCTTCTACGCCGCCAAGCCCGCCGACGAGGACCACGCCTTCGGCCACAGCTCCGCCGAGGACATCGCGGCCCTGGCCCAGTCGGTCTTCATCCTGGTCTCGGCGGGCGTGATCGCGGTGGCGGCGCTGCGCCGCCTGCTGGCCGCCACCCCGCCCGAAATCTCGGCCGAAGGCGCGGGGGCAGTGGTTCTGGGCGTCTCGGTCCTCCTCACCATCGCGCTGGTGCTCTGGCAGCGCCGGGTCGCGCGCCGCACCGGCAGCGCGGTCGTGGCGGCGGATTCGCTCCACTACCTGGGCGACCTCCTTCCCAACATCGGCGGCCTCCTCGCGCTCTGGGCCTCGGCCGCTTTCGGGCTCACGCGGATCGATTCGGTCGTGGGCCTCGCCGCGGCGGCCGTCATGGCCGTGGGCGCGGTCGGCATCGGCAAGCGCGCCTTCGACGCCCTCATGGACCGCGCGGCCTCTCCCGAGGTCATCGCCGGGATCGCCGGGATCGCGGGCGGCTTTCCCGGCGTGCGCGGCTACCACGACCTCAAGACGCGAACCGCCGGCAGCCGCATCTTCGTCAACCTCCATGTGGAACTCGACGGCGACCAGACCCTGGACGAGGCCCACGCCATCGGCGCCGCGCTCCGCCGCGAGATCATCCGGGCCTATCCCCGCGCCGACGTGCTGATCCACAAGGACCCCGTCGGCGTGGAGCGCCACCCCGAGGACCCCCGCATCCGTCGCTAGAACATGCCGTTCCCGTGCGCCATCTCGGCGGGCACCGTCTGGAGCACGTCCCAGTGCTCCACGACCTTCCCATCCTCGTCGAAGCGGAAGATGTCGATCCCCGCGTAGTCGGGCAGCCCCGGCCAGGTCTGGTGGCAGTGCAGGACCACGAGGTCGCCCTCGGCCACCGCCCGCACCACGCGCACCCGCTTGCCCGGATACTCCGCCGCCATCCGCTCGAAATAGGCGACGAAGGCGTCCTTGCCGTCGGCGACGTGGGGGTTGTGCTGGGTGTAGGTCGCGCCCGCAAAGCGCTCGATGGCCTCGCGCGGGCGGCAGTCGTTGAACATCGTCTCGTAGAACGCGATGGCGTTGGCCTTGTTGGCCTGCGGGTCCGGCATGGCTGGTCTCCTCCCTGTTCCCCCAGCCTAGCCCACCGCGCCCCTTGCCGGGAGGGACCGCCAGCGCCACCCTCCAACTCCCACGCAGGAGGCCCGCCCATGTCCTTCGCCGCCGCCCCGTTCCATCTCGACGCCAAGGGCCTGGCCTGGGTGGACAGCACCGCCTCCGCCCTGAGGGAGCGGCAGAAGCTTTCGCACCTCTTCACCCTCCTCTCGCGCGGCACTGATAGCGACGACCTCGACCGCATGGCCCGGTTCCAGCCCGGCGGCGTCACCCGCCTCCAGGGCCCGGACTTGGCCGCCGAGCGTGCGGTGCTCGACCGCCTCAACGCCGCAGCAGCGGTCCCCCTCGTCGTCTCCGCCGACCTCGAAGGCTCCCGCATGAGCCTCGCGGACGGCGTCGAGTTCCCCAACCCCATCGCGCTGGCCGCCCTGGACGACGAGGCGCTCACCGAAAACCTGAGCCGCCTCATGGCCGAGGAGGCGCGGGCGCGCGGCATCCACTGGTCCTTCACGCCGCTCCTCGACATCAACGCCGCCTGGCGCAGCCCCATCGTCGCTACGCGCGGCTTCGGCTCGGACCCCGACCGCATCCTTCGCCACGCTTTGGCCCAGATCCGCGGGTTCCGCGCAGCGGGCGTCGGCGCCACCCTCAAGCACTGGCCCGGCGAGGGTTATGACGACCGCGACCAGCATCTCGTGACCACGATCAACCCGCTCTCGCTGGAGGAGTGGGAGCGGACCTTCGGCCGCCTCTACCGCGCTGGCATCGCAGCGGGGGCGCTCGCCGTCATGTCGGCCCATATCGCCCTTCCGGCCTTCGCCCGTGCCCACGGCGCCGAGGGGCTGGAGGCCTTCCGCCCGGCCTCGATCAGCCGCCTCCTCAACCAGATCCTCCTGCGCGAGCATCTGGGCTTCCAGGGCCTGATCGTCTCGGACGCGACCCCCATGGCCGGCCTGGGCGCCTGGGGGCCGCGCTCGCAGACCCTCCCGGAGCTGATCGCCTCGGGCTGCGACGTGATCCTCTTCCAGCGCGACCCGGAGGAGGACCTGCGATTCCTCCAGGACGCCCTCGACGACGGCCGCCTCGACTGGTCGCGGGTGGAGGATGCCCTGCGCCGCCAGCTCGCGCTCAAGGCGGCCCTGGGCCTGCACGAGCCCGCCGAGCGGCCCGCCGCCCCCGACCTCCCAGCCGCGAGGGCCAGGGCCCGCGACGCGATCCGCCGCGCCCCCACCCTGGTGAAGGACGTGGCCGGCACCCTCCCCCTCTCGCCGGAACGGCACCGCCGCGTCCTGGTGATGACCCAGGGCATCGTCATGCCCTTCGTCCCCGCCCCGATCCCCTTCGCTTTGCCCGAGATGCTCGCGGCCCGGGGCTTCGAGGTCACGCCCTACGTCCCCGGCACCCCCATCGATCCCGATGCCACCGACCTCGTCCTGATCCTCCACGGAGAGGAGACGCTGCTGACGCGCGGCCGCATCTTCCTCGACTGGCTGGGCCTCACGGGCCAGTTCGGCGCGGCGATGGAGCGGCGCTGGCACGAGATCCCCACGGTCCTCGTCTCCTTCGGCTACCCCTACCTGCTCTATGACGCGCCGCGCGTGCCGACTTACGTCAACGCCTGGCAGAGCACCGAGACGATGCAGGAGGCGGTCGTGGACGCCCTTCTCGGCCTGACTCCCTGGAACCGGCAGAGCCCCGTCGACCCGTTCTGCGGCCTGGAGGACGCGCGGTACTAGGACCCCGGCCACCCAGGGCCATGAGAGGCCACGCCGGCAGATCCGCCGGGCCTGCCACGGCGACAGCCGAACGCTCGCCGTCCTGATCGCAGCGCAGGAGCGGCCCGACCGGCTGCGTCCGGAGGTTCACGAAGGGCTGGCCCAAGCCGGGGAGAAGCTCGGGCGATTCCGCGCGGTCGCTGACCGGGGCACGGGCGGCGACTGGGTGAGGTCGGCGTCCTTGGCCGGGCCAGCCGGGCTGACGACGCCGGTGAACGCCTAAAGACTGCCGAGTACCCCGTGCAGGCAGGCCAGTGGATCGATCTACCCTGCCGGAGGCGGCACCGGACAGGAGGCTCGCAGGACGTCGGAGGCCTCACGAGCCTCGCCTCCCCTGAGGACCGGGCCGTGTCGGAAAGGACCGGCGATGGTTCGGATCCGCCGGAGGTCCTTGCCCGGCGAGCGCGCATGATGGGGCCAGCGTCCCGAAGGCGCGAGGGCGGCAGGATGCATCGCCTGTGGCCCTGCGCCCTGGGGTTCGTCGGTGCTCCGCGGAGGATACGGCCATGATCGGAACACATCCCCTCCGAACGCCGCTATGCGGTCTCCTCGGCTGCGACGTGCCCATTCTCCAGGCCGGGATGGGCGGCCCGGCGCGCCACGAGCTCGCGGCCTCCGTGGCCCGGGCGGGCGGCTTCGGGATGCTGGGCATGGTCCGCGAAAGCCCGGAGCTGATCGCGCAGGAGGTGGCGGCCCTTCGCGCCCTTACCGACCGCCCCTTTGCCGTGAACCTGATCCCCAGCGCCACCGATCCCACGCTGCTGCGCGCCGAGATGGACGTCTGCTTCGAGCACCACGTCCCGGCCTTCACCTTCTTCTGGGACGTGGATCCCGAAGCCATCGCCCGCGCCAAGGCGGGCGGCGCCCTGGTCCTCCATCAGGTCGGCTCGCCGGAGGCCGCGCGTGAGGCCGAGGCCGCCGGCGCCGACGTCCTCATCGCCCAGGGGGTCGAGGCCGGCGGCCACGTCCACGGCACCACGGGGGCCCTGGTCCTCGTCGAGCAGGTCGCGCGCGCCGCGAAGGTGCCCGTCGTGGCCTCCGGCGGCTTCGCCACGGGCGCGAGCCTTGTCGCCGCTCTGGCTCTCGGCGCGCAGGGAATCCAGTGCGGGACCGCCTTCCTCGCCACCCGCGAGTCCTATGCTCACGACTTCCACAAGCGCCGCCTCGTGGAGGCCCGACCGGAGGACACGGTGTACACCGATGCCTATGTCCTCAACTGGCCCAAGGGGGCGCCCGTCCGGGTCCTCCGCAACAGCGTCATCGCCGCGCTTGGCCACCGCCTGACCGGCCACGACCCGGCCGACCTCCCGCGCGAGGTCGTGGCCTCCGAGGAGGGCCGCCCGCTCCTGCGCTACGGCACCGACTCCCCCCTGCGCGGGACCGAGGGCGACCTCGAGGCCATGGCTCTCTACGCCGGGCAGAGCACGGCCTTCGTGCAGGACGTGCCCTCGGCGGCCGACGTCCTTGCCCGCATCATGGCCGAGGCCGAGGCCGCATTGGACCGGCTGGCGGCGCCCGGCCCCGCGGCCGGGCGGCCCGCATGACAGGGACGGATCACGACCCGGACCGGGCGGGGGACCCGGCCTCCCCCGTCTGCTTCCTGGGCGAGCAGAGCGGCGCCGCCCCGGATGCCCAGGACTGGCCGGCCGTGGCACGCTGGCGTCGAGCCGAGCGGACGCGGCTCAGGGCCGAGCGCCTGGCCCTGAGCGCCGACGGGCGCCGGGCGAAGGCCGAGGCGCTCGCCCGCCACCTGGATAGCCTCCTAGCCTCTCGGCTGGGCGATCCTGCCGGCCGGGTGGTGTCCGGCTTCTGGCCGATCAAGGGCGAACTCGACCTGCGGCCGTGGATGGCCCGGCTCCACGGGCAAGGGGCCGAGCTGGCGCTGCCGGTGGTCGAGGCCCCCGGCACGCCGCTCGCCTTCCGCCGCTGGTCCCCGGGCATGGCGATGGAGCACGGCCACTGGAACATCCCGGTGCCGCCTTCGACCAGCGAGCGGCTCACGCCGGACGTCTGCCTGGCGCCGCTGGTGGGGTGGGACATGCAGGGCTACCGCCTGGGCTATGGGGGCGGCTACTTCGACCGCACGCTTGCCGCGCTGTCGCCCCGCCCCTTCGTCATCGGTGTCGGCCTGCAATCGGCGCGACTGGACAGCATCGCGCCCCAGCCCCACGACGTGCCCCTGTCGGTGGTCGTGACCGAGGCGGGAATCCAGGTCGAGAGAGACAGCCGACCGGGCTGACGGCCCATCCCTGCCCTGCCCATCCCCAGCGGCACGGACCGCGGCCTCGGGCCCGAGCAGGGCTCCCGCGCCTGCGGACCCCCGCGACCCTCCCTTCGTCGAGAGCGTTTCGACAGGTCCTTGCAACCGGGCGCTCCGTGCCCCTGACTGTCGTCGTGCGACGCGCTCGGCCACCCGGCCGGCGCAAAGAGGTGGCTGGATGGGCGCAACACTCAACGACGTGGCCTTGCGCGCGGGCGTGTCCCGCTCGGCGGTCTCGCGCACCTTCACGCAGGGCGCATCCGTCTCCGCGAAGACGCGCCGGAAGGTCGAGAAGGCCGCCGCCGATCTCGGCTACAGTCCGAGCCTCCTCGCCAGCAGCCTCACGACCGGGCGGACGAAGCTCGTGGGCCTGGTGTCCAACAACTTCCACAACCCGATCTTCCTGGAGATCTTCGACCTGTTCACGCGGGGGCTTCAGGACCAGGGCCTGCGCCCCTTGCTGGTCAACCTGTCGGACGAGACCGATCCGTCGAAGTCCCTCCGGATGCTGGGGCAGTACTGGGTCGATGCCGTCGTCGTCGCGTCGTCGACGCTGCCCCCGGCCTTCGCCGCCGCCTACCGCGCCGCCGGGGTGCCCGTGGTCCACGCCTTCGGCCGCCACGCGCCCGCGCCGGAGGTGAGCATCGTCGGCGTGGACAACGTCCATTGCGGCCGCATGGCCGCCGAGATCCTGCTCTCGCGGGGTTATGCCCGCATCGGCTTCCTGGGCGGCCCGGAGGCCGCGACCTCCACTCAGGATCGCCTGGCGGGCTTCAGGGCGGCCCTCGACAGGGCGCCGGGCGTCACCCTGACCCACAGCTTTGCCCGGGACTATTCCTTCGACGCCGGCCGCGCGGAGATGCAGCGCCAGATCCAGGCCGGCCCCGCCGAAGCCTACTTCTGCGGCGACGACGTGCTGTCGATCGGAGCCCTGAGCGCCCTGCAGTCGGCCGGCCTGCGGGTCCCCGACGAGGTTGGCCTGCTCGGCTTCAACGACATGGAGATCGCGCGGTGGGACAACATCTGGCTCACCACGATCAAGCAGCCGATCCGCGAGATCGTGGAGGCCTCGATCGAACTCGTGGCCGCCATGCTGGAGAACCCGGACCGGCCTCCCGAGGCCCGGCTCTATGACTGCCGGCTGATCGAACGCGGAACCCTGCGCCCCGTGCCCGCCACCGCCTGAGGCCGCGTCAGACCCGGAACATGGGCGGCCGCGCATCGACCCAGGCGCCGGCGGTCTTGCCCGATTCCGCCACGGCGAACACGGCGGCCATGGAGCGGAGGCCGTCCTCGGCGCGGGGGTACAGATCGGCGGCAGGATCGGGCGCGCGCCCGTCCCGCCTGGCCCGTATCGCGTGGGCCAGGTCGGCGTAGATGTTGGCGAAGGCGAGCGGCATTCCCTCGGCATGGCCGATGGTGACGCGGCTGCTGCGATCGGCCTCGGGCGAGAGGTTGCCCTCGCCGCGCTCGATGACCTGGAGCCGCCCGCCAAGCGGCATGTAGTGGAGCTGATTGGGATGCTCCTGCGCCCAGCGCAGCCCGCCGGTCTCGCCGAACACCTGCAAGGTCAGGCCGTGCTGGCGCCCGATGGCGATGGACGAGGTCCAGAGGCGCCCGACGGTGCCGCCGTCCATGCGGAAGTTCACCATCGCGTCGTCCTCGAGCAGACGCGAGGGGATGCAGGACACGGTGTCCGCCGACAGCCGCGTCACCTCCTGCCCGCAGACGAAGCTGGCCATGTGCAGGGCGTGAATCCCGCAATCGGCGAACTGCGCCGACACGCCCGCCTGCACGGGATCGTAGCGCCAGCGCACGCGCGGATTCTCGGCGTCGGCCGCATCCGCGTGGTGGCCGTGCGCGAACTCGGCCTTGACCAGCCGGATGGCCCCCAGGTCGCCCCGCGCCACCATCGCCCGCATATGGCGGACCAGCGAATAGCCCGTGTAGCCGTAGTTGACGGCGCAGATCCGTCCGGTGGACCGGCTCAGCCGCACGATCTCCTCGGCCTCGGGGACGGTCATGGTCATCGGCTTCTCGCAGAGGACGTGGAAGCCGGCCTCCAGGAAGGCCCTCGTGATCTCGAAATGCGTGGCGTTCGGCGTGGCCACCGTGACGAGGTCCACCCGGTCGGGGCGCTTCCGCTCGCCGTTCAGCATCTCGCGCCAGTCGCCATAGGCCCGGTCCTCCGCCAGTCGGAGCCGGCGGCCATAGCTGCGGCCCGCCTCCGCGCGGTGGTCGAGCGCTCCGGCTACGAAGTCGAACTCGCCGTCCACCGCCGCGCCGAGGCGGTGGGCGGGCCCGATCTGGCTGCCCTCGCCGCCGCCGACGAGGCCCCAGTTCAGCTTGGTCATTCCGGGGCCCTCAATGAAAACCGATGGATTGGAGATACTGCCGGTTCGCGCGGGCATCGCCCAGCGGATCAGGGTCGAGGGTGGGGTCGCAGTCCTGCTCGACCGTGCACCAGCCCTGGTAGCCGGCATCGACAAGAAGCTGCCGCACCGCCGCGAAGTCCCCGTCGCCCCGGCCCAGGTTGCAGAAGATCCCCTGGCCGCAGGCCTCGTAGAATCCGGTGCGATTGGCGATCGCGGCCGCCTTGATGACCGGGTCGATATCCTTGAAATGCAGATACGAGACGCGCCCCATGTGGCGCTGCAGGAAGCTGACGGGATCGTAGCCCGCGTAGGAGTGGTGGCCGGTGTCGAGGCAGATCTTCAGGATCGTCGGGTCGACCTCCCCCAGGAGCCGCTCCAGCTCGGGCTCGAAGTCGATGAACCCGCCCGCATGGGCGTGAATGCCGACGTCCAGTCCGAATTCCTCGGTGCCCATCCGAGCCACGGTCGCGATGCGGTTGCGGAAGGCGATCCACTCCACCACGCCCATCCGCTCGGCCTCCGCGGCCCGACCGGCCGTCGCCGCCCGGCGCGGCGAGATGGAGTCGATCAGGACCAGATGCCTCGCGCCATGGGCGACGAGGGCCCGGCAGGTGCGCCGCGCTCCATCGAGCACGTCGTCCCACTGGGCCGGATCGTGGAAGGCGCGGAAGACCACGCCTCCGATCAGCTCGAGGCCATGCCGCGCCAGGCCGTCGGCAAGGACGGCGGGGTCCTCGGGCATGAAGCCGGCCGGACCCAGCTCGATGCCCCGGTATCCCGCCTCGGCGCAGTCCCGAAGGACCGCCTCCCAGCTTGGGTTGCGCGGGTCGCCCGCGAACTCCACGCCCCAGGAACAGGGCGCATTGCCAAGTCTGATGCCCATTCGATGCGGCCCCCTGCCTGCCTAGACCTTGCCGACCTGCACCCAGGTCCCGGATCGCGACGACAGCCTCGCCGCGGCGATGACCTCGCTGACCGCCAGGCCGTCCCGGAAGGTCGGCCACACCGGCTCGCCGGTCTCGATGGCGCGCAGGAAGTCGCGGGCCTCGATGATGATCTGGTCCTGATAGCCCGTGCCGTGACCCGCTCCCTGGCAGAAGGGCAGGAAGTCCGGATGAGCGGGGCCCGTCAGGATCTTGCGGAAGCCCCGCACCGCCTCCGGCTCGTCCATCCGGTAAAGCCAGAGCGCGTTCTGATCCTCCTGGTCGAAACGCAGCGCGCCCGTCGTTCCGATGACCTCGTAGGCGTAGCCCATCTTCCGGCCCGTCGCGATCCGGCTGAAGTGCATCTGCCCCATGGCGCCGCCCGCGAAGCGGCACATCAGTTGCGCCTGGTCGTCGTTGGTCACGGCTCCGCCGGGCCGATCGGGATGGACGGTCTCAATCTCGGCGATCAGCCGCTCGATGGGTCCGACGAGGGCCAGGGCCGCGTTGATCATGTGGGGCGCCAGATCGCCCAGCGTGCCGTTGCTGTCGCCGGAAGTCCGCCAAGACGCGGGCGCCGTGGCATCGGCCAGGAAGTCCTCCGTGTGCTCACCGCGGAACCAGGTCACCTGGCCGATCTCGCCCGCTTCGATCAGTTGGCGCGCGAACTGGCTGGCGGGCGTCCGGATGTAGTTGAAGCCCACCATGTTGGCCTGTCCGCTGGCCTCGGCGGCGGCGGCCATCGCCCGGCTGTCGTCCAGGGATGCGCCCAGGGGCTTCTCGCAGAAGACGGGCTTGCCGGCGGCGAAGGCCGCCTGGGCGATGGCGCGGTGCGTGGACTGGGGAGAGGCGATGACGACCGCGTCCACGCGCGGGTCGGCCACCAGATCGCGCCAGTCCGCGGTCGCCCGTGCGAAGCCGTAGGCCGCGCGGTAGCGCTCGGCCGAGGCCGCGCTGCTGGCGCAGACGATCTCTAGCCTGGGCCGCAGGTTCGTGTCGAACACGGCGCCGACCGCCGACATGGCGACGGCATGGGCCTTCCCCATGTAGCCGCCCCCGACGAGGCCGATGCCGATGTGCCTCCTCATACGCCCTGCCCCGAGATTGATTTTGCAACCGGTTGCAAAACGTCTATGCCTGGAGCGGAGGCGAGGCAAGCGGCAGATCCGGCGTCCCTGGCCAAAGGCTTCCGCAGGACCCCAGGCATGCACAAGGCCACCTTACGCGTAACGCCCACAGGAGCCGGGACCCGACCCGGCGTCGTCTCGCGCACGGGGAGCGCGCGCACGGGGAGCGGCGGACAGCCCTTGCGCCTCCGTGCCGGCCCTTGGCCATCCCGCCCACGGCGGCGGACGGAGCCTTGATGGGCGACCTGAGCCGCCTCGGGCGCAACCGCTTTGTGATCCTCGGGCGCGCGGGCATGGACCTTTACGCCGATCCGCCCGGCCGCCGCGTGGACGAGTCGCATCGCTACGTGGCGGCCCTCGGCGGGTCGTCGGCCAACATCGGCGTGGCGATCGTCCGGCAGGGGGGCCAGGCCGCCCTGGTGACCAGGGTGTCGGAGGATGCCGTCGGGCGCTTCGTCCTGAACGAGCTGGACCGTTACGGCATCGACCGTCGGCATGTCCGGCCGGTGGGCGGCGAGGCCCGGACCTCGCTGGCCGTGGTGGAGACACGGATCGAGGACCACCAGTCGGTGATCTACCGCAACGGCGCCGCCGACTTCGCCCTGACGCGGGACGACGTGGCGGCCGTCGACTACGCTGGCTTCGCCGGGCTCATCGTCACGGGGACCGCCCTGGCCGCCGAGCCCTCGAGGGGCGCGACCTTCCACGCCCTCGATCTTGCCCGCGCCGCCGGCCTGCCCCTGATCCTCGATCTGGACTATCGGCCCTACAGTTGGCCCTCAGCCGCCGCCGCCGCCGAGGCCTGCGGCCGCGCGGCGGCCCTGTGCGACATCGTGGTGGGGAACGACCTGGAGTTCGACCTCCTCGCCCCCGGCCGGGGCCTCGACGCCGCCCGCGCCCTCGCCCGCTCGGGCGTGCAGGTCGTGATCCACAAGATGGGCGAGAGGGGAGCCGTCACCATCGGCCAGGGCTCCGAGTTCGGCTCGGGCATCTACGAGGTCGCGGCGATCAAGCCCACGGGTGCGGGGGATGCGTTCCTGGGTGGGTTGGTCTCGGCCCTCGCGCAGGGACGGGACCTCAAGGAGGCGGTGCTGCGCGGCTCGGCCTGCGCGGCGGTCGTGGTCTCGCGGGTCGGTTGCGCCCCGGCCATGCCGACCGGGGCCGAGCTCCAGTCCTTCCTGGCCTCCCATCCCGGTCCCACCCGCGCCTGAGAAAGCAAACCCGATGCACATTCCGCCCTACGACAACCGCAACGAACCCATCGTCGGCCCGGATCACCCCCTCGTGCCGCTCACCTTCTTCAACATCGTCAAGCTGAGGAAGGGCGAGCGCTTCCTGTCATCGGTCCCGGGCTACGAGACCTGCGTCGTCCCCGCGACCGGCACGGTGTCCGTGGAGGTCGGCGGCCGGGACTTCGGGTCCCTCGGGCGGCGGGGCGCCGATCCCTGGGACGGGGAGCCCGAGGGCCTCTACGTGCCCAGCGGCATGGACGCGGGCCTGACCGGCCGGTCCGAGAGCGCCGAGGTCTTCGTCGCCGGCGCCCGCTTCGCCACGACGCTCGACCCCTTCGTGGTCCGGCCCGACGAGCTCGACGTCGTGCAGTACGGCTCGGACGAGACCAAGACGCATCGCAAGATCAAGCACATCCTGGGTCAGAAGCACCATGGGCGGGTGGGCCGCCTTCTCGTGTCCGAGCTCTACACGGTCGGGCAGGGCGGCTGGTCCGGCTTTCCCAGCCACAAGCACGACACCGACCGCCCGCCGGTCGAGACGCGCCACGACGAGACCTACAACTTCCGCTTCCGCCCGAGCCACGGGTCCGGGCTGCAGATGCTCCAGCGCGAGGACGGCCAGGTCGGCGAGGCGTACCATATCGTGGACGGCTCGACCCTCTGCATCGACCGGGGCTACCATCCCTGCGCGGTGCTGCCCGGATACGAGATGTACTACTTCACGATCCTCGGGGGGCTGAGCCAACGGTCGCTGATCCAGTACTTCCAGCCCTCCCATGCGGATCAGCTCCGGACCATCCCCGGCATCCTCGACATGGTGGCGAAGTTCCGATGACGCGCGCGACCCTCGCGGAAGTCCTCCAGCCGGCCCTGCGCGACGGCTACGCGGTGGCGGGGCTCGTCGTGCTGGGCTGGGAGGATGCACGGGCCTACGTCGCCGCCGCGCAAGCCGAGGGAACGGCCGTCATCCTTCAGGCCGGGCCGGCCTGCCGGGCCCACACGCCGCTGCCGGTCCTCGCGGCGATGTTCCGCCACCTCGCCGAGGCGGCCTCGGTGCCGGTGGTGGCGCATCTCGACCACGGACGCGACCGCGCGGAGTGCCTGGCCGCCATCGAGCATGGATTCACCTCCGTCATGTTCGACGGTTCCCGGCTGCCCCTCGACCGCAACATCGAAGAGACCGCCGCGATCGCCGAGCTGGCCCGCTCGCGCGGGGTCTCCTGCGAGGGCGAGGTGGGCTTCGTGGGATACCGCGACGCCGAGCCCTCGCAGCCGACCCGGCCAGAGGACGCGGCAAGATTCGCGCGGGAGACGGGCGTGGACGCCGTGGCCGTCTCGGTCGGCAACGTCCACCTGCAACACCGGGCCGAGGCGGTCATCGACATGGCCGCCGTTCGGGCCGTCTCCGCCGCGACCCGGGTCCCGCTCGTCATCCACGGCGGATCGGGCGTCCCTCCCTCGATGCGAACGCATCTCTCGCGCAGCACCTCGGTCTGCAAGTTCAACATCGGGACCGAGGTCAGGATGGCCTTCGGGGCGGCCCTGCGCGACGTGCTGGCCTCCGACCCCGATCGATTCGACCGGATCGAGATCCTGCGGGACACGGAACCGCGCGTGACGGAGGCCGCCCGCAAGGCGATCCGATCCTTGCAGGGCGCGGCGACCCCGTAAGTCGCAGCCGGCCAGGGGTGGATATGCCGGACGGCAAGGCCCGCGCTGCCGGGGGAGGCCGGCCCCTTGCCGGTCCGAACCGGGATGCCCTGCCGCCGGACGCCCGGCCGTCAGCCGAGGCTGTCCAGGAGCTTCACCAGCAGGGCCCGTCGCTGGCGCAGGTGAGACGTGGCCGGCCCCGGGCGACGAACGGCGCCACTCCGAGTTGCCCTACATCGTCATGCGATATAACAGCCCCCGGCGTTCGTCGCGAGGACCCTTCCATGCTGCCCTCCCGCAGCCCCGCCGCCCCGGCCCGCCCGGGCGACCGCAGCGCCGACCACCGGAGGCCCGGGCTCTGCGCGATGGCGCTGGCCGTGGGGATGGGCAGCGCGGCGGGGCCCTGGGTTCCGCTGCGCCCGATCGCCCCCTGCGCGAACCTCTTCCGGTTCGGGCGCCGGTCGGCCGCCGAGGTCGAGACCGCGGCCCCGCCGACGGGCCTTCGGGGGCTCGCCATTCCGGTGACCGGCGCCCTGATCGTGGGCCCGATGGCCCGCTTCGGCTTCGGGAAGATCTGCGGCCATGGCACGCACCCCGTCGTGCATCCCGACGCGATCTCCTGCACCATGGCCGACCTCGCCGTGCCGTCGGGGATCGGCCGCATCCCCGTCGCCTCACGGAGGGACGGGCAGGTCCCGGGCATCGTCATCCGGCAGGACCTCCTGCG
>Ga0210040_10003556_pt1 | contig 20993 bp, 21 predicted proteins | sample CryGeyCG12114_NA_FD_185462 | JGI IMG/M metagenome (GOLD analysis project Ga0210040, IMG submission 185462) | Groundwater microbial communities from aquifer - Crystal Geyser CG19_WC_8/21/14_NA (SPAdes) (version 2) | ecosystem: Environmental > Aquatic > Deep subsurface > Groundwater | place: USA... | reverse complement strand
TAATACAGTTTTAGTATTTGTTAGTTAGTTCTGTAGTTAGTTAAATGTCAATATGCCATGCATGTCGCTCGTACCTTCATTGAGATGGGTTGAGTTAAATTTGCATCACTATTGTCGTCTCTTTATTGCTATGCTAAATGCGCATTTCATGTAGATTATTGTTCGACATGGAAAACAATGTTTTTATGAAGATTTGCAAAATTAGCACTTGTTTCAGTGGTAAATAGCGTAGTAGACTCATTTTTTGGCAATTAGAGCAAGAAACACGTTTTGACCAGTTTTTTTACATTGCATGGAGTGGATGTAGATGTCAAAAATTCTATTTTCGGGGCTTATTCATACATGCCGTTTTATTGCAAGTTTTTATTGTAAATGTTTAATTACATTGCAAAATGAGTCAGTTTTCTCTTGTTTTCCGTACCTTTACATAGTTTTACGGTGAATTTTATTGTTCGGCGTGTCTTTATTTCCAGTTTTATTGTGTTTCTTTGTATTTTTTTATGACCAGCGATGTGAGCTGCTTAGAAATTAACATAATCAAGGCTTCAACGCGATTTCATATTTTCTTTTTACTTCGCAATTTCAAGTCAATTTTTGCATGCTATGTAACTATGTACTCATCTTTACTGAAAGTTCTTCATTTGCGTTTTTTTAGGATTTTCATATCATAGACATAAGATATGAATTTAAATGATCAGCTTTAAATGCTGTGTACAGTACGGCAAATTACATAAACAGGCTTAATGTTTTGATAGCATCAAGATGGTATCTCAAGCCTCGTCTGTTTATTCACATAACCTAGGTCAATGCTAAACACAGTCCTCAAATTAATGATGAGACGAAGGATTCCTTTCCTGATTTGGTCCTCTCACTTGACCTAGGAAGTCGAACAAGTGGTTACGCACTATGGGAGATCGAGGAGCCTGACACGATTCGTATTGGGAATGTAAATGGAGGTTTGTGAAACAGAGAATAACTTGTAATAAGTTAAATATATTGTTGACTAAAATTTTTCATTCATTTTTATGTTACTGACTCACAGATACAATTTGCCCATCCTCGCATAAAGTGCCTTCATGGATTGTGATTGATGATCTGTACCGATTGTCCAAAGTACCTGATGAAGAACGTGAACAAACAAAAAAGCCTGAATTTGGAGTTTTAGCAATCGACAAATATCTTTCCAAAGGTGGACAAGGAGACCTCATGTGTTGCTGGCGAGAAAACTTTATGGATGGAGCTGCGTACCCGTATACTTTGGAATCTAAAGCTACAGAAGAAGAATTAGTTGTTACAATGCGGTCTGCAATACGACATTATGGGAATTTGGCTATGCAACAATGTAGTCAGGGTAAACAGAAAGGTAAAGAAATTGAATGAATTCTTTTTGAAGAGCTTTATAAATGCATAAAAGAAATAATTGACCGAGAAATCAAGTATTCGTCACATTTGAGCGAAATCATAGCTACTGGCAAACTGTGGGATTCAAATTTCACAATAATGGACTTTTTTGCTGTAGAAAATTAGCTGACATTTTTTATTTGTTTGTATTATTATTTCGTAATAACTTTATTTACAAAAGATGACATAACCGGATGAGATAATTAGTCTTGAGATGAGTAAATTGTCATTGCGTTGTAGTAGCTCGTTTTATTACTTCGCAAAATTAGAACCTTTTTGCGAGCATTTTTTATTGCTATAGAACTTTAATGGACTAAATGTACTACTGTGGCACTGTGATATCTACGAAAGAATATTATAATGTAATGTAACATTATTATAATGTAATTTTTTACACTTTTGAGAAACTACGGTCAAAAACGTATGTCCTTCAGTTTCTTAAATGTCCATGCAATTTTACGCGATTTTGCAAACTCATACATAACTTCAAAAATAATTTTGGAAACTTTTAACTTTTAAGATTTAACTCATCAGATCATATTGATTCTGAGTTGTAACTTCAATTAGGATGCTAAATGGATTCATTATGCAATACATAAGGCAACCAACAAAGATTTAATTTTTTACGAACTTATGAACTACAGGATGTAAGGCGATGATGCTAATTACTGTACCAGCTTGCTACGACAATAGAGCCAGACAACTAGTTCGTGAGGCTGCAACGAAGGTAATTTATTAGACTATAAAGCCTGAAATAATCGAACTTCCAAACGATTTTTATTGTAATTCAAGTGAGGATGAATCATCTGTAATTTTCCTATTGCATTACTGTATTAACTTTTTAAGTCAAATGAACCCAAATGAGTAGATGAATGCTTGAGCAAACTTTATTATACCCACGAACGCACGTACAAGGGAATCAATGAACTAATGATGAATCTGAAACCACTGTCAAAATTTTGCACTTTCACTGAATCACGAACAAGTTCTTGCGTCAGTAAATTGTTATATTATTAGTACTGGAGCGTATCAAAACTGCATGCGTGCACAAAAATCTTCAACAATTAAGTCACTTGAGGATATAAGTTTCATGGAATACAGCACCTTATTTATTGTGTGACAAAATTAGCCGTAAAGTTTGTGACTATGAATAAATCTTTAGGATTCGTTTATTTTTATGTTTACATATGATTCATTTTGAATGGATACTGTTATGCAGAATCAGAAACTCAATATTTCCAGTTAACAAGTCAGATGGATTTATTTCACGTTTTTGTGTAGTGTGGTGTTTTGCCGGAAGAGGACGCCGTAGTTCTGATTGATGATCCATTTGCAGGAGGTTTGTATGCATTCCATGCTCTGAAGACGAAACTCTCTGTCATCAAAAAGGATGTTAATAAAGGTTAGACATTTTGATAGACACACAAATTGTACTTTGAAAACGCTAAGAGATTAAAAGTGGAATGTTTGCTAGGAATTTCGTATTTATCGATCGATCTGGGTGGATTTTATATCCATACTAGTGGGTTTGAAATCTCTGCAGGGAAGTTACTGCAATTATTTCCTCCCAAAAGTGAATCAATTATTGATGGTATGTGAGTTAGAATGCATTATGTATTATAATTGAGAAACCTGTTTGAAATGTGAAGTTTGGATGCACATTTTTATGTATCTAACAGGACCAGAGAACCTATTTGAAGCTGAATTGAGTGCAATATTCACATCATCCTTCCTTTTCAATTACCAATCAAAATACAAAGCTGGGTGGCTGAAATTGATGACTGAATTTGAAAACGCCAAGAATAGATTTTCGTTAAATTTTTCGCATAGCTATTATGTATTCGTGCCATCCAGTTTCCCAGATTATTTCCGGAGGTTCACCAATTTGGAGATGGAGGATGCATTAGAAAATTCCGATATTTTGTGGAACAAATCTGGAGCTTTGGGCATTCCTCATCGGAAGATGCACAAGTTTATACAACCCATGCTGGATCTTGTGAAAGACAAATTGATGAATTTAGTTCGTAAGTATCATGTTGACCATATTGTGCTTTCTGGAGGAAGAGTTGGATCCAAATTCTTCGTAGATGCCATAAATCATGCAGTCAAGGACTATTCTGTGTGTGTTCATTTGCCAAAGGTAAAAACATTTCTGCGTTTACAAGAAATTGGAATCAACTTCATTAACCAATTAACAACAAAAAATCATTTTGTTTTTGTAGGAACACACTGCTGCTGTACTGCAAGGTGCTATAATTTCAGTTACAAATCTTGCACCAAAAATTACGTTTAAATGCCCGTTCAGTATTGGAGTGGGAGTGATGACACCTTTCGTTGAAAACGAGCACCCTGAATGTAACACGTTCATTAAATTGATTTAATTAGAGTATTACTGATGAATAAAAAAAGATTGCTAAGTTTTTTTTTCTATCTGTAGCAAAAAGAGTTCGAAGAGATGGGAAATCTTGGTGTGCAGACGTCTGGGATTCTCTAATTCAGTTGGGCGAGGAATTAGAAATGAATAAAGAAATATTAAAAAGGTCTTACGTTGGAGCGCAACCTGGCCAAAGTGTTTTAAATTTGCCATTGTATCAGTCACCTTCAGAGCCAAAGGTAAGATTTAGAGCAGTAAAACTCATTTAGAAGGGCTGTGTCTTGATCTATATTTATATGGGTATTTTATTTCAGTTTGTGACTGAACCTGAAGTGAGAAAATGCTGTGAATTGAAATTTAGTTGTGGGCAAAGAGCTTGGCAAGAAGTGGAATTAGTTATCAAATGCCGACCTAGCGAACTTCATATATCCGCCGTGGAAGGAGGCATTGTCAAACAATTTGTGGTGGTAGATTTCTGTCCTAAATAATTTGTTTTTTGTTAGATACAAAATAGAATAGCATAATTATTTTGTTCGTTGTCTGCTTAATTCTTCTAAAATCCTATGATTTAATATAAGTTATTCGTATTTACGATTTTGTTAGTCATGTACAATGGAGTATATGAGTGAGCCCCATGCTTTATTACTTTAACATTACGCATATTCAAGCTCTGTGCTTTTTGTTTGTGTATTTCGCTAAGGATGAAGCTAATAAATATGCAAAACTAATAAAAGCAAATAATCAGTCTGCAAAAAAGTTTTTTTATTTTAGTTTATCTTATATCGCCAACAATGTAGAAAAACATAGCTAGTTTGTTTAATTTTAAGTGCATCTCTCTGCACCTCAAGTTCAAGAAACTCTTCAAAGCTCAGGAATATTAATTCATAACATAAAAATATTTTGGTAAAAACGGATTCTTTCGAATTTTGATGATTGAACCAAGACTTTAGAATTTAGCCTGACTTTTATAAAAAATATTAAATGCAAAGCAAAATTTTCCGTCTGTTAAGTCTATGAAACAGATACAGAATGCAATGACAATGAGGGATTGATAAATAACAATAGAACATTATTAATAATAATTAAAAAATTCAATCCTAATACGGTGATTAAATAAGCTAGAAAGAAGCTCTGCGATAGCCGAAATGAGCTGTAAAGAATATACTGGTTAAAAAAATCCTATTTTCATTAATAAATCATTTAAGGGGCTATCCATTCAGCTTTCAGATAATTCCAGCTCATTTAACGTATTAATGTTTGCATAATAAACAATTGAGAAAAGTCAGCCAGTTGATGTTTTACTCCTTTCCCTATCTTCTGCGAGGAATAATAACTTTCGAAACTATTCAGTTGATCTAGATTATAATTCAACTTTATAGCCTATCTAGCTTTATTTTTGTTCCGTCATTTACTGAATTAAAGTTTTTAAATTCCCTATTACCCAAACTTTCTGGTCGTAGTGACACACGTAAATTATAATTTTTTAGTATTGACCGCCCATCACATTCATTTTACAAACTAATTAAATTTATTGCTGAATTTACGGTCAAAACCAACCATAAAACTCCAGTATTATTATGTCAAAGACTAAAATATTTCATAACAATGCACTCCTACATATGTACATGCATGTACTGCAGAGTCTCAACTAACCTATCTTACACGGCACATTTACTTAACAACAATACAATTTCAGATAATAAAAATCCTACTGAATCGCATTTACGCATGTTTCAAATATCTCTTTTGCATTGTAAAAAGTATTCTTTTGTCTCGTGTCAGACAACAAGGAAAGTTTTTGTAAAAACTAAGCAGGACTGGAGCTCCACACAAAAAGAAGAAATACTTGATTCAGTTAGTAACGCCTATAGCTATTTTTGTTAAGGGTATTCCACATATGGAAAACAAATCCATATAGACCCGTTTTCTGGCTTTTTCTAGTTTTTCTAAAAAAAGTAAACCAATTCTAGTCAAAAACTGTAACTTCGTATATAAGTAAAGTAGGCTAAATTTTGCATTTCAAAATACACTGGAGAGACTTGTCTTGAGGTAATATTTACATTTTTTTTTATCTAATAACAAGCACTGACTAACTTTATGATCCTGAAAAAACTGAGCGATAGCTTTTGTAGCTATTTTAGTTTTCGTGTGACATATCAAACTAAATTAAATTTACTAATAAATGCACAGTGATTGCACGTTTGCTCTTTGTCCTTGAAAGTTTTTATGCTAACAAAAATTGTGAGCAGATTAATTAAGTTAGTCTTGCCATTACATTTTGAGGTTTATTTGTGCATTGTGTGTGGTAAATAATTGCGCAAAATTGCGGCCGTTGTAAGTATAGTGTATATATTCTGGCATATGCTCATCTCATCTAGTTCAGCAAGTTTAAAAAACACTTTTTTTGCGTTCTCTAGATAATTTAAGCAACGATAATGGTCTTAACTTACATTTGACATTCATAGTTAGTTTGTTAGTTATGCACCAATGTGATTTTCGTACTTTATTCTCACATCTTATCTTCACAAGGGTAGGTGAGTGAGAATAAACTTGCAACCATGATTTTGCAACTAACTAAACAAGTAAAAACATCCTTCAGCCAGTATGCATAGAAAAGACTCCAGTAGTTTTTTGGAATACATTGTACAGAGCACATACATACATTTTTCCCTTCACTTTTATTACCTTGCTAATCCACGACATGAAAAAGTCTCTTTTAGCATTACATTGCAATTTCCTTCCAGGGGACAACAGGTTTAGCAACAAAGTGTTCATGATGTGCTCTTTTTATTGGAATACTTGAATCTCTTCGTGTGTCAATGACCAGTAGTACAAGTTCACTCACATTTTAATAATAAAGATCACCTTCACGGACCAAATTCCATTGGTGTTTCAGATAGGGTTGTTCTCAGTCGAATCTTGTCTACCAATTGATAAGCCAGGGGATTCTAACTGTGTGACAAAATAATTTCAGTTGAAATCAAAAAGACTGGGAAATGGGGAAAGCAACATGTATTTTGTTGCTTTCTTTATGCTGCTCATCAACTTGGGCTCGAGAAGCGGGTTCAGAAGCAGAAGCCAGAAAATTTATTGATTCCCTGGACGAGGACTACTCAAAAGAATGCAATAAGCAGACGGAAATAAGATGGGCATATACAACGAATATTACGGACGAAACTAGTGCCGCATCGGTAAGTTAGTTAGTTTAAAAGATGATCAACACTAAATGTTTTTCCAGCAGATTCGTAAAATTTGCATGGTATGAATTATGCATGTAACATATGGATGGTGTGTTCTGGTGATTGTATAGACAGCTGCTGATACGGAATTTTTAGCATACCAAGCTAATATTCAAGCAATACTTTTGAAGCGATTTCCTCACTGGGATCAATTTGAAGATCCTGAACTCAGGAGAGAAATAAAATATTTGATACAACAAGGTCCTGGTACAATGCCGAAAGAGGATGTAGCCAAAGTAATGAAGTTTTGATGGATATATGAATGTAGCCTTTGGTTTAAAAAAAGTATTCACATGGTATAATGCTTTGGAAACAACATTAGATGAATGAGCTTGGGTCCAAGATGGAGTCTGCATATTCTTCCATGACAGTCTGCGACTATAAAGATAAAGCGAAATGTGATCTTCGACTCGATCCAGGTTAGATGTTTATCATAGATAGATGGTACGCTTTTGTAGTTCATATGTACTTTTCGGTGCTGAGGATTAATTTATCTATCTAGAGATACAAGAAAAGTTGACTACCGTCATGGACTATGATGAACTGGCTCACTACTGGGATTCATGGTAAGTTTTTTACATATGGGAATCGGTATGGGAAATAATACGGCGAAGTCTACGATGCTTTTAAATTCTTCATAGGCATAATGCCATGGGTCAAGCTGTAACGCCACAGCAGTTCCAAGTATTTGTCGATTATCAAACTCAGATGGCCAGAGCAAAAGGTAAATTTTGCAATCATATGGTTAGATTAACTTATTACGGAAACTAGCTCAATGAAATTAATTTATGACAATTTTTAAAGGGTTTAACGATATGAGCGAATCTTGGCTATCCCCATATGATACTGGCGCAAAAGACTGGACCGCAAGCCAATTTAAGAGTCTTATGTTTGAAACTTGGGACAAATTGAAACCTTATTATAGTAAAGTTCATGGATATGTTCGAATGAAGTTACGAAACCTTCCCCAATTCGAGGGGAAGATCAAGAAGTATGGATCCATTCCTATTCATCTTGTTGGCAATATGTGGGGTCAAGTGAGACAAATATTTCAACACGTTGTTTGTATGTAATGATCAAGGGAGCAGGCGATAAAAAATTAAATTGTATTTGTAGGATTGGAGTGCTTTAGATGGGAAAACGAAGCCTTATCCCAATGCACCGTCTTTAGACGCAACGGAAGCTATGATTAAACAAGTATGATTTAACTGTTACAGATTGAACAACTTTCAATTCTCTCATTAATCATTCATTTTCCCTGTTTGTGCTGTAGGGTTACACCCCACTAAAAATGTTCCAAGTAGCTGATGAGTTTTTCCAAGGCTTGGGACTTTTACCAATGACAGAAACTTTCTGGAATAAAAGTTTGATCGAGAGACCTAGTGACGGGAGAGATGTTGTATGCCACGCTTCCGCTGAAGATTTTTGCTTAGGAAAAGGCAATACTGATTTCAGGTGAATATTGCCCTATTTGACGTGCTGAACAAAGCAGTATGCAAAGAAATGATCTTACTTGACTACTTTTTTTGTGTAGGATCAAAGAGTGCACCAAAGTTACAATGGAGGATTTGATCACAGTCCGTAAGTCTTACTTGTTAGATCAAAGAATTTGAATGCACAGGGCAATCGAATGCTATATATTGAAATACATTGGAATTTTGGAATCTTTCTTTATTGGTGGTTTCTGCTCACAGATCATGAGATGGGACACATTCAGTATTTTATGCAGTACACAGATAAACACTTCGTATTTCGGTCTGGAGCCAATCCTGGCTTCCATGAAGCCATTGGAGATGCCCTTGCTCTGGCTGTTACCACTCCTAAGCATTTACAATGTGTTCTGAAACTTGACTTAGGATTAGATATTGACTGTGGTGGTGGTTCCAGAAGAAAAAGGGAAGCAGATGGAGAACCAGAAGTGACAGCCACTGAAACTGATGTTAACTACTTGTATATTACGGCTCTTTCGAAAGTATATAAAACAATGCATTTTTCTTAGCCTTATTTACAATATTAATCCATGAAATATAGTAAGAGCTAATGATGAATTTATTCTCTACAGTTAGTTTTCTTTCCGTTTGCCATTTCTTATGATCAATGGCGCTGGGAAGTTTTTGAAGGAAAAATTACACCAGAAAACTACACAAAAAGATGGTGGGAATTGAAAACAAAGAATCAAGGCTTGGTTCCACCGTCAGACAGGAATAATGCAAGTTATTTTGATCCGGCAGCAAAATATCATACAGTTGCAAACGTTCCATATATTCGGTATGTTTTAATATAGTAGATTGACTGACAGTTTTCTAGTAAAAAGCTATATATTTTACATTCTATTATTTTGCATGAAACTGCAGATATTTTGTTAGCACCATCCTCCAATTCCAATTCTACGAAGCCATGTGCAAGGCCGCTGGACAGTATGATCCAAATGACCCCAAAAGCACGCCTCTTTACCAATGTGATTTCTCTGGTAGTAAAGAAGCTGGAAAAATTCTTGGGTAAATTATACTCTATATTATATACTACTGCGAAGATTGTGAAGCAGGTGATATGGTATGGTATAGCGTTCAAATTATCGTACTAATGAGATTATTTGCCTGGATCCACGCCACAGAGATATGCTGAAGTTAGGATTTTCCAAACCATGGCCAGAAGCTTTGAAAGCAATTACTGGAAGTGAAGAGCTTTCCGTGGTACCACTGCTCAATTATTTTAAGCCACTGTTTACATACATTGATAAACAGTTGGCCGAAGCCAATGAAGCAGATTGTTTTGGAGGTAGGTACTGTACAGTGCCTAGATTAATTAAAATATTATAGAGAATAGTCTCTTTAAATTATCATATTTTGCAACTTCTGCAGCGGATTGTGAAGAGAGAGCTAAAAAATATTTGGAAGATGATTATGAGAAGCAGGCATCCAAATTGGACACCCTTGCATCTTTGGCCGCCTGGGATGCCAATACAGATTTGGATAATTCTGAAAAGGAGAAAGCAGATGAAGAGGCCAAATTAAAATTGTCAACTTTCAAGAAAGAATCATGGAAGAATGAAACAAGTCAATATGATGTGGATTGCTTTAGTAATGGGTCGACTAAACGTCAACTCATGTTCATCAATGCGGTCGGCGTTGCAGCTTTAGAAGAAAAAGATGTGGAAACTGTAAGCTACTCAATTAGTTTATGAAATAGATATCCCGTGAAAGGTTCCCTTACCGAATGTTTTTAGAGATGCAGCTAGCGAAAAATGAAACTGATTTTTATTTAAATACACAGTATAACAAACTTATTTCGAAAATGACCAAAATTTATGGTACGGCTAAAGTGTGTCCGTTTGCCAAACAAGACTGCAACGTAGCTGAAGAAGGTCTTGCATTGAATCCAGGTATGCAAAATATAATGGAAATTTAACTCTCAAAAGTTAAGATAACGTTCTAAAATCTTTAATTTTTGTGGAATTCGGAAGATCTGGAGAAAATTTTAAGTGAAAGTACCGACTATGATGAGCTTTCATACGTTTGGAAATCATGGAGGGATGTATCCGGAAAACAAATGCGGGAGACGTACAAAGAATACATTGATATCAGTAACAAAGCCGCCCAAGCTAATGGTGAATAATGATTGTTGAATGTTTCAATTGTAATTAAATGATCTGAGCTTCAGGGCAAAAAAAAATAGCTTTGATAAAACGCAGGATACAACAACATGGGAGACTTTTGGCTTCTCGAATATGAGCGTCAGGATGCCTTCCGAGCTGACATCAACAGCCTGTGGTTAGAGGTGAAACCTATGTATGAAGAATTACATGCTTATGTAAGATTCAAGCTGAGGAAAACCTATCCACAAATTGAAGAAAACGATCCGCTCCCAGCTCACGTATTGGGTATGTGCATATTCCTGTTAATATAGAAGTCACTTCGAATAAATCTTATCAATCATCAATCAATATATTCCTGTGTAATGTGGCATGCTAAATGTCAAAAACGAAAAAAACACGGAATCTTTACTTACTCAGGTAATATGTGGAGTCAGGACTGGTCCGATATTTTTGACCGAATTGTTCCTTATCCAGATGCTTCCAAGTTTGATATCACAGATGTTTTGAAAAAGGTATACACTTTCAGAATACTTGCTTATTTGTTGCACTTTCTCCTTGCACTTTTAAAATTCAATCATGCAACTACAGAAATTCCCTCAAGACAAAGAAGGAGTGACAGAGATCTTTAAGATGGCAAACGAATTCTTCTTAAGTCTTGGATTGTCTGACATGTCCATGTCCTATGGCGAAAAAGGTTTAATCATTCGTCCCACTGATAGAGAAGTTGTTTGTCATGCATCTGCATGGGATTTTGGAGATGGGGAAGATTTCAGGTAGGCATTTTATGCGTAAACGCAGTTAGCTTTTTTCGAGTGTTTGTCAATTTGCATGGATTTTTCAGAATCAAGATGTGCACTAACGTAAACATGAATGACTTCATCACTATCCATCACGAATTGGGACACATTCAATATTATATTAACTACAAACATCAACCCAATAGTTTCCGCAAAGGAGCTAATCCAGGTACATAACAAAATATTGCAGCAAGGTAAATGATCCTATGGCATGACTCTCTCTGACAACTAAACAAAGTTTTTCTACATACTAGGTTTTCATGAAGCTATTGGAGATGTCGTAAGTTTGTCTGTAGGAACCCCAAAACATATGAAAAAAATTGGATTCATGGATGAAAATGATGATGCATCAGGGGAAGAAGCTACTATTAATTACCTTATGCAGAAGGCTCTTTCCTCCGTAAGTAGAGCTAATATTCATTTGTATGGATTTACTGCTTTCATTTAATTGGTAATCTTGGATCGGTAACAGTAAAGCAAAAGTAAAAAAATATTTGCTTCGTAGGTTGCCTTCTTGCCATTTAGCTACGTTATAGACTCCTATCGCTGGAAGCTTTTCGATGGAACGTTCACAAAAGATAAGTTCACGTCCGACTGGGTGAGAATGAGGTAAAGGGCATCAGTTTTGATAATTGGTTGCTATAGGCATTTATGACTTAATGAACAAAAGTTATGTATATATTTTAAATTCCTTTTGAACAGCAATGAAATTCAAGGAATAGTTCCTCCAGTGAAGCGCAGTGAAGAGGATTTCGATCCTGGAGCGAAATATCATGTGGCTGGAGATGTGGAATACATTCGATACTTTGTGAGCTACATTTTACAATTTCAAGTTCACAAAGCACTTTGTACTGAAGCTGGAGAGTACCCTAAGTCGCCCCTCCACGATTGTGATATTTATGAAAATAAACAAGCTGGGGAAAAATTCAAGTATGTTTGACATGACATAATGATGAAATAATGTGTGCTACCTGAACAGTTATGTGATTATAACAAACGGACGGGATACTTTTATAAATTTCAGGAAACTTTTGGAATCTGGAGCAAGCAAAAACTGGCAAGAACTGTTAGGAGAAGCCATTGGAGAAAAGAATTTGAATGCTTCAGCCATCGTTGAATACTTCACTCCTTTAACCAAATATATGAAAGATTTGAGGGAAAAAGAGGGTTATCCTATAGGATGGTCTAACACTGCTTATGAAAAATTTTATGAGTAGTAGCTAGAAGCTAAAAACTCCAATTTTAAGTTTATCGGGTGAGAACTAATAAATTTTTTACTTGCTGGAAACTTTTAAACTTTTTTAACTTGAAACAATTATCTGTTTACCTTTTTGTATTGTTCACAAAATATGTATTAGTTTTCAATAAAAATGAACTTACAAACACAAAGACTTATAATTAGCGTACCAAAGAAATATACAGTAAATAGCCAACATTTTGAGCACTAGATAAAGAAAAATATTTCATACCATATCATCCTCATCTATACTCATTTCTACATCCAAGGCTGAATGTGCAGCAGCACTAGACTCTCTTCTAACGGATACAGAACGGTCAAAGTCAGATTCATTCATAGAGACTGCTTCCACAGTTTCAGCTAAAGAGGATTCAGGGGAATTCCCGTCATCTTGAGCAGCATTAGCACCCGTGGCGGGTGTCACCGGAGCAGGTCCAGTAGATGCTGTAGCTGAACTTGTCGCCGGTAAAACAGTAGACCCAGAAGCGGACACAACATTATTATTCCTAGTTGATCTATATCCTATCCTCTCATGCCTTTGTAAGCGCTGTGCTTCTTGAGCAGAGGTTCCTGCAGTCGCTACGTTCCCTGCATTTTTCTTTTTATCACATTTTTGAACGTAGTCGAATTCATGAAGATCATCTAATTTTAGTTCAATCCTGGTCGGGGATCTCCGAATCATCTGGGCAGGAGGAATGTGCTGGTATAGCTACAGAATATTATTTTACGTATCTGTGCAATACACAAAGAACTCATTAGATAAACTGGTTAGCCTTAAAGTATTTATTTTGTACCATGAAAAAGGAACCTTACTTTTTTCTTCAATTTTACAGGTGAAGATTAAATGCAAATAGCACCATTCAATTTAGCTCCAACAATCCTTCCTCGATTAGCATTCCTGTACATAGAAAAAATTGCAAACAACGAAACAAAGTAACTAACCTTACAGCTAAATTAAATTGTAACTAAAGTCAAAATCAAACTGCACATTTCTTCACCTACAGTAAGTTACGTTTTTGTTCATTTGTTGTCGTCAACTTTAAAAAAATGCTTCCCGCATTATCTAACCATGTGATTTACCTCTACCTTTCTAAAAACAACTACTGAAATAAACGTTGAAGTGGTCGAAGTTCCGATTTGTTTATTTAGAGTAAACTAAATAATTAATTATAATTAAATAGCTACAAGTTTAAAATATTGTATCAACTTACGAGTTCCTGAAGGAAACGGTAAGATTTCTTATATTCTAATTGATTTGGCAGTTGCAAATTCCTAGAACGAATTTAGATTTTTCTGTAAACAAATTATTAAATAGTTTATTTAGAAATGGCTGATTCTGCTGCAAGTAGTCCTGCAATTCCTGCTGCTGCATCTAATAATGATGCCCAACCATCATCTTCATCAGCATCTTCCAGTTCAGCTGCTAAACCATTTAACAAATATAGTGCTAGATCTGATAGGATGAGTCGTCTTAAAGAGCTCCATCTGAAGCGGGTAAGTATTTCATTTGAACAGACACGGCTACCCCACCCGGGGGTATCTGCATCTACTATCCGATATCCCTTGGTCATGACCGTCATAATTAACAATGTTGCAACATACTTTAAGCTTTTCTTTCTGTTCCTAGAACGAAGCACGAAAGTTGAACCACGTGGAGGTTCAAGAGGAAGAAAAGCGTGCAAAACTGCCTGCAAATCACGAAGCGAGAAAACGTCGTGCCGAATGGATATTGCGAGAAGAAGAGGAAAGGGAGCGTTGTGCCCAGACTGGGGATGATTTTGATAAAGCAAAACTTTTAAATGTTCAAGCGGATGAATTAGAACGTATGCACAATCTTCGAGCTAAAAAGAAGAGCGCAGATCCTGGGTTTTCCAATTATGAAAATGCCACAGCACGTCAATACAAGCGTAATGTAACGAATATGAAAGTTGATATGGTATCGTACGAAAGAGAGAAAGCGGAAATAGGAGAAGATGCATTCTATGCTGGAAAAGATACATTAGTCCAAGGATTACACAAAGACAGACCTGAAAATATTGACAGGATGGTCCAAGACCTAGAAAAACAGTAAGTTGTATTTATTGCTGTTCGAAAATTTTTGTTTTTCTGTGCAATAAATTTAAATTTAAATCCTAAAATGTCTTTTTGTTTTCAGGATTGAAAAAAGGTCCAAGTTCAGTCGCAGGCGTGTGCACAATGACGAAGCAGATATTGATTACATCAATGAGAGGAATATGAAGTTCAACAAGAAACTGGAAAGATTTTATGGAGAATATACTTCTGAAATTAAACAAAATCTGGAGAGAGGAACGGCTATTTAGTTGGTCCAACCAAGTTTAATACTAACACTATTTAAGAACCGATTTTGTAAGTATTCTTGTTTTCTCTAGTATCATTCCTCATCTTTCGTTTTTGAAGGGTTTTGGAAATCTATAAAAAATTATAGACTTAATATTATAATCTAGGACTGAATGATACTGAAGTTATACAAATTAAATTGTTAATTTTCATAAAATGCATGGTAGATGAACAACTGTAAACTTCGTCGAATCGTCCAATCCAAATTTTTCAAATATTTGGATCTTCGGTATTTGGTTGACTTTGTTCTGTTTCCATATCTAGTTTGCTGGAGTAGAATTTTTGAATGCAGATTATTGTAGGATTGTATATGAATACAATAAAATTAATTTTTTAAAGTCCCTTAAAAGTCGCTTTACATAGTAGTTACTTCCGCGTCACTCGCACTAGCCCTACCTTTTTTTGAATATGTTTTCCTTAGCAAATAAATATATCAAAATTTATTTTAAAATGAATTTTTGCTAGTTAGGGTTAGATCGCCTTAACTTCGATTTAAAAAATGCATACCAATAGTACACTTTATAAAGTCCACGAAACTTTGAAACCGTTTTTTATTAAAATTAAGCTAAAATATAAAACTGGTATACACATACACCCATTCATGTTTGAGAGATTGAAGAGACGTGGTCAGTTCCGGATAACTTTAGTTGGACGTAATTTTAGTATTATTGATTATGATTACATCAGTTAACAGCGGTTTTAAAATTACTTTTGAAATATTGAATATTGAACATAAAGATACACCAAGATTAAGATTAAAATTAAATAGTCTATTATACTCTCAGTCGTGCATTGAAAGTGTACTTGAAAATCATGAATTAAAGAAAATGAAAAACATGCATAAATATCCTAGTTTTTGTGAGTTTCATTATAAATGTGCTTGAGAAGAACCTTTGCCTTGGATCTGGGTAGAGGTTTTAGTCCATAACGATCCAATTCTTTCTAAAATAGGCACAAAAAATCGTAATAATTTAGTTTGCAGTTTGCTTATAAAAGCCTGAAAGCTATTTTTTAAATTAACATTTCTTTCATACCTTCAGAATCGGAGTATCTATAGTACTGTAGTTTAGCATAGGAGTGCCCACTTGCCCCTTTTTTAGTTTTGTTGTTTCAGGAGTTTTTTGGGGTTCATCTTGTGACATGGAAAGGGCTCGCTTCGTCTTGTATTTATTAACTGTTTTATTCTTCTCCCTAGTTTTCCGTCCAATTTCATCATCTGATCCTGGGTCTAACAAGTAAGGTCTAACCTGTAAGTCTAAACTTGCTTCGCTTGCCGCGTTCTCACTTATCAGAGTGCAACCTGTTTTGGCTTGTTTTTTCGTACTTCCTTTTTTCCCTCTCTTTGTTTTCTTCTTTTCTATCACAATAGGAGATGGGGAAGGAATCGCAGCCCCAGCTCCTTCATTTACAAAGTCCAGCTCATGGGACAAATTGAGCATTTGCTCCGGTATCTGAGCAAATATAGAATCATCCACCCAACTGTCTACTTTAGAATCACACTTAGGTTGCGAAGTCACTTGGTCAATTATTGCTTCAATGGGGTTTATACAAAGGTCATGGCTATAATGAGTACGCTCTTTTTCAGAGTTTAAGTCCTTTATCTGCGAAACATTGTTTACATTATTAATTATTGTTATATTGTTATCACTCACTGAACCTGACGTTTGGAAAATATTATCACTGGAGTTAGGTTTGTATCTAAAACTCGAGTCATTTGAGGTAAAACGCCTGCTACTTCTACCCCTTAAAGGAGTAGAAGTTTCATGGCACATCAAAGAACCATGTTTATCACTACCATTATCACTATTTGTATCATCATGTTCGTTAGATAGTCTTTGTTTTTTATTTGCCTTTTCAATAAGCTCACGAATGTCTTCACCCCTTTCTCTTGCTTCATAAATTTCAACCGCTTGCGTACAGGTAAACATGGCGTCATCTAAATCACTCTCACTCAAGTCAGCAAAAGTTACAGTTGGTGAACGACTTCTGCTCCGTTTCTTTTGACTGCTCGACACTTTTTTGTCACTTGATCTCCGTCCATGGGCACTAAATGATCCACAAGAATTCTCTTTGTCTTCAGTTGGCACCTCTGTTTTTGGTGTGGATCCTATAAACTCCGTTTCTCGTTCAGTTTCAGTTGTGCTTTCTTTCTCAGGCAAACTGCTTTTGCTCATACCAGATGCTTTCATTTCTGTTGTTTTACTGTCAACGGGTAGGCAAACGCTCTTCACGTACTTCGAAAGAGAAACTCCATAAACCATCGTAAGATCCGCTTCTGGCACGTCTTCCACATCACTAGATTCAAAAATATCTACGGATGTGTTAACCTCATTGTGTTCACACTGGACCTCGTTTTGATCTGATATTTCATTTTCTTTGTATTCGGATTCGTGTTGACTTAAAGATTCATCTCCTTTGATCACTTTTTGATTTGAAAACTCCTCACCATTAGCTGAAATTGGTCGGTGTTGGTGGCTTGAACAGTTGGTGATTGAATTTGAATTCACTTTCGAATCAGTAAATTTATTTCGAGCTTGTGATACATCATCAGTGTTGGTTTGAGTAGATGCACTTGAAAAATGTCTGGCTTCTCGGGGTGAAGATTCGTAGGTTTCAAAAGCATCGCTTTGTTTCACACCGTATTTATGACAGATACGTTTCATCTCTGTAATTGTTTCGTTACTAAAGCTAGGAAGAATTTCTCCACAGTATAAATACATGACGAACATTTCTACAGCTGAATGGGAAAATTCTGTGAGTGGGATACATTTCTTAGTTTTAGGGTCTTCAGGAAACACTTTGTCGATCTGCTGATCAAGCAATTCAGGACATCGGGCTTTGATAAACAAATTATGACAATGGATTTGCTTCTCTCCATGACCATAGATGATAAGATCTGTGTCTATTTTATTTTCTAACAAGTGTAGAAAACTTTTTAGGACTGCAGATAAAGTTGATAATTTGGAAGCATAAGATTCCGTACTAGGACTAGGACTACTCTCAGCTATTGCTTGTGTGTCACTCGTCAGGCTCTGAAAATATTTTGAAGAAATATGGAAAAATTAATAGTAATAAAATCTTACCTAATTACGTAAAAAGTAATAAAATCATAATGTACGATTAGAAACAACTTTTTTACCATTGGGCTCCGTTTCTTATCTTCTGGGTTGGGAGAAGCTGATTTTTCAGTTGCAAAATTTTTTTCAAATGCATTTTGTTTCTTCTCATTGTCTACAGGGATAACTTGCTCCTCTTCACGAAGTTCTTCACTTTTAGTATTCCTCCGTTCCCCAATGCATTCATTATTTGCGTACTTATAAAGAGCTTCATTCATATATTTTTCTTTTTCCTGTTCCCTTTGCATGCTTGATAGTGACCATAGCTTAGAAGCCTGCAATACAGATTGCTTTTGAATTAATTTAATCCACACTTCAAATTATTGACCTGGGTTATATGGATCTGGATTTGATCGTGATTTTTTTTTGCATGAATTTATCTTACCTTGTCATGATATTGACTTAACCGATCTGGTATACGTATACTATGAATTTCCCCTTCATCTCTTATGTAAAAACTTTCGGAGGTTTTACAAGACACAGAATCGATTATTCTATTAAGTTTCATTCCTATTGCTCGCTTCCTCTCATTTTCACTTGTTTTATGAAGAGGTAATTCATTCAGTATTTTTTTAGATTTTGAACGACCTACCACTGAGGATTTGGTAGGTTTAGGTAGTCGAACCCTGCAGCTGGGTGCTTTACCTAAATCTGGATCTTTTTTCTTTGATTCTTTGGATTGGACATTGGCATTAATTTTATCTGCGGAGACATGCTCTTCATTTTTTGGAGATTCGTCTTTCTCGTCGCATAAAGGCAATTCATTTTCAGCTAAAAGTTCAGCTGTTTTCCTGTGACGATTTTCCATTTCTTCATGAAGGGAAGCAGATAAAGCTAAAGCTAATTCTAACTCAGCATCATTGTTTCTCCCTTTTTTCCTCGTTCTTGGAGCTCCTGATTTTCCTTTCTTTCTGGGAGCAGCAGATTTAGACCCAGAAGAAAACCCTGGATATGCAATCCCTAGTTTTTCCCATTCTTGTACTTGTTTGTCATGCAACTCCAGGGCTTCTATCACTCTAGTGGTTGGAAGGTTTTTAGCACATGATTTCACATGAGTTGTTCCCTGCAGTTTGCTGTTCAATTTTTTCCAACAGAATGGGCAAACCACTTGGCAGTCTGATTTGGATCCGGATTCTGGTAATGGAATTTTTTCAACGAATTGAGGCTTCATAACCTCCCTATCAATCTTCTTTGACTTCTCATTTTCAAAACCAATTGCATTTGGGTCGGGGTCAGGCTTTTTGGTATCTGCATTGGCATTGGGTTCTAATGCACTGTTTGTTTTCGGAACAGTAGTTGTTGTAGTTTCACGGATTTCGTCAGTTTGCTTTTCAAAATATTGACTGACACTTTCATTGAGAGGATCCGTAGATGTTTTTTCTATTAGCTGAACATTTTTTTTAAGTTTGGTGGATTTTGACGGCAACTTTTTTTCTGGTAAAAAATCATCATCATCAACATCGTTTTTTACATGTGCTTTCGACCTCAGGGAAGGAAGTTTAACAGCAGGGGTCCGTTTATACCGCGATAATCTACTCATCTTGAGATTGTGAGGCTTCTTTCTTGTGGAGGAATAAATAAAGGGAACTAAAAGTCTTTGGAGAAGAGTTCCTTTAATTTAGCAATTTGAAATAACTTTTACACAAAAAGCACTCTATTAGAAGCTAAAGGTAACATTAGACACTGTCATTTCATTAAACTATTGACTTGAGTTTTTACTGTAACAACGTCAAATATAGGATGGTCACTGTGACAAAAAGAAAATGTATTATCATTTGAAATTCGGAAGACCAAAAGAGCTTCTACCGGAATGATCACCAGTTTCTGCATCTTGAACTTGCTTAACGCCCGATTCGAGGTTAGCTCTATCAACATATGACAATTGCTGTGCCATTCGTTCCTTTTTCTCTTGAAACCATGCAGGGTGAAAGTTATCTACTCCTTGTTGTCTTTCTTGTTCCCTCTTACGTCTCAAGGCTGGTGCCGGTGCCAACCTAAACAATTGTCAATTATCAATTAAGTGGTGCTAGTCTTATAGTCTTACTTCTAAGATTTAAATACATGGTATCCTCCGAAGCATGACCTGAATGGTTTTGAAGCAGTTCTAATAGTTCACTTATCTAATCTTTCTTACCAATAAATTAATCCCCCGACTACAATACTGTATGCTACGACATATCGGGATGCTCTAATTCTTTGATAATAGGCAGGGCTACCTGGGAAGTTCTTCTGAACATACCCCATAATAGGGTAAGTCACCCTGTGAAATGAAAATATCAATACTCACACTCTCACACAACACAAAATCAAGGAAAATTTTAAAAACTCTTTGAACAACCTGCCATTGTAAACTTATACCTACCGGCTGAATTAATCGCTTTTTGAACCCCCTTCTTTACCATCCGCCTCGTTCCTTTTTGTTAATGTTTAATTTAAAGAAAACTGTGCTGAACAAATCCCAAACCAAATCACAAAAACACTCGCTAAATTCACACAAAAATTAATTAGACCCTTGTGGAGTCAGTGGAGTGCGTACTGTGGGTGGAGACTGTGAAGGTGGACCGTTGTGTAAAGCAACTTTTTTGGTATTTTCTGAATGAACTTCGCTTTTCCCGCTTGTATTTGTTTTCTTTTAGCTTTCATTTCCTATTAACGAACTTCGTTTGTACTGTTCGTAGTATTGTAGTGCAGTGCAACTTGTTCACTCGTACAAGATTATTGTCTCTCTTGAAACTGCAGCAGTTCCTTCCCCATTTTTCAAATTAGTACTTATTATTCAATTAATTTGGATACAAAAAAGTCAGAAAAGTATTTAGAAACATGGAAATTAATCAGAAGGAAACAGCTGCACTCTCAGAGGATTTGAAAAATCTCAG
>Ga0210040_10003555_pt1 | contig 20996 bp, 17 predicted proteins | sample CryGeyCG12114_NA_FD_185462 | JGI IMG/M metagenome (GOLD analysis project Ga0210040, IMG submission 185462) | Groundwater microbial communities from aquifer - Crystal Geyser CG19_WC_8/21/14_NA (SPAdes) (version 2) | ecosystem: Environmental > Aquatic > Deep subsurface > Groundwater | place: USA... | reverse complement strand
CATGGGGGGCTTTTGTATCGGCGGCGAGCTTGGGTACGGGTCCAGGAAGTCAGGGTCGGATGATTGATCATTATCAACGTTTGGCAGAGGACGGAATGTTGGTTCGTCGGACAAGAGCCCGTCTGTGCTCTGCTCGAGTGATGGCTGCGGCAGCTGAGCAGACCGCGGAATTGGAGAAAGGGAGGGCGAAGGAGACATCGTTTATTCTCCTAGTAATTGAGAGCTCTGTTCCCAAGGAGGGGTTGAGTGTGTTCTCTCAAGTTGCAGTATGAGTTAGATGGTCACGAACAAGACAAGCAAGATCAGCGATCTAGCATGTGCACCTACATGGTACTTATTCATTGAGTGGCAGCACAGCCACATGACGAGCATAACAGTGACACTACTTGACATGCGATGGTGGCTTCAGGGTAACTTGAAGTCCGCGCAACTCGAAAGAAGGATGAGTTTGAAAACGTCCAGGAGTCTTAGAAATCTTGGCGTGCAAGGCTACACTTCAGCCTTGTGGTGGTTCATACCAAAAAGCAATATGAAGGAATTGCAACACAAGGAGTAGAGGCCACAGAGTATGTATGCCTAAACGCCTTATCTCGTCCCGCATTGAATCCATATGCTCCGACACCAACGGGTTCCGCGCCCTTGCTCACCCATCATTATCCCAATTTAAATCCGCAAGGGGTGACAGTGGTACCCTCTAGTGTACACTACCCGCGTGTTATGCGATATCGTAAGCACAAGCTGCCCTCATAGCATGGGTTGAGTCGAAATTACCGGGTCTAATTGAGCACCCCCTGAGCTCTTGTATATGCCGAGGTTCCAAGCATCGTCCATCTCCGTGGTTGATTCTCCCATGGTCCTGTCGAACTGCTCCCAATCGAAGACGATATCCTGATCAAACATTTGCATCTCAATCAAATATTCAGAGCCCGCATCCGTGTTTACCAAGTCTGGGAGGCTATGGGGATCCATGGCGGCGAGATCTGTTCCGTCTTCAAGAGACTCGGCATCAGGTGTGAAATTGTAGGCGCCAGAGTCAGCCGATAACGACACGGTTGTTGGGTTGCTACATCCCGCCATCAATGGTCTCCTGAAGCCTGCATTCGATTCAACGACAATCGTGCCGAAGTACGGTAAGATGATCGACTTCTTTCCCGTGATTCCCTCCTCATCATCGAGAAAGTCGCTCAAATGCTCAAGCACCTTCAGTCCTTGCTTGCTGATGGAGCCCCCTTGCTGCTGCGCTCTGTAGGCGAAAACATCCCTGGTTTGGTCGACCAAAGTCAAACTCGTGTCGAAGCCATCGGGCGGCTCAATGCCCTCCGATGCATACTGGAGCAGGCCAACAAGCAAGGTACAGGCCGCGAGCAGTCCTTGGAAATCTTCACAGTTGCAGGTGAAGACAGACAAGGTCGGCTTGATCCTGAGCATGTTGAAGACACGCAAGGTGTTTCGAGCACCCTGAAGGCAAAGCTGACGATTATGCTCATATTCAGAATTAGTGACTGCTTGGAGCATGAACGGCAGATGCAAAAAGCACTGGACATTCCAAAACCACAACTGCGCCATGAGGTTTTCGTGCGCGGTCGGTCCATCTTCGCAGTCCACATGAGCCGCTATATCCCACCACGTTACAGGCATTGCAGCGGCCGTGTTATCCAATGTTGCTTGAATACCATTTGTAAGAGCAATGTCGTCCTGTTGGTGGCGAGAATCTCTGTCATTGATCTGGCCAGCTGCAACAGCGACAATGCGGCGAAGGGCTCGCATCTTAACGCCAATGTCTGAACTATGCCACAGCATCGTAGATGCTAATTTGTCGGTGAAGTTCGGGTCCGTGGCGTACGGTAGACCAAGCATCATGCTCATAAACCGATCTAGCTCAAAAATCCCTCCTACCCACCTCTGGCGTGCTACGACCTCATCGTTTTGTGGTCCGTGACTTGAGCCGGCAGCAAAGTCCATGGCTTGAAGCGCAAGAATAGCCTGACGAATACGAAGCCAGGCTTTGCGGAGCTGGTTGCCTTCGACGTGATGCTTGGCCCGCATCATCAGAACAAGAATGCCGTACTGGGTCGTCAGGTATTGGTCTTTGGATAGGATGACCTGGTCCACGGCGGCGCATACGCGATCGTCCAACTCTTTGGGCGATGATGCCAAGTCCAGACCCAGATCGTCTGTTCCAGGTCGAATGTGTTGAAGGGCCATGGCAATACACATCAACCCTACAGCAACGGCCGCAGGATCATCGTTGGCTAACTTGCCGTTAGCAAAATCGGACAATGGTTGATAGCCACCCGACTCCCTCAGAGCCCATGGCTGATCGCGCCATGAGATCCACCACTCGCCTCCATAGATGAGAGCGTTCATTATGTTCGGCTCGTTTGACAAGGTGGACAGCAGCTTTTGTCGGTCTGTCATGTCAGAGGGAAAAGTGAGTACATGTTTGGAGTTTAATGGTGTATTTGCCGCAGATTCATCGCTTGTGATCTGGTCCAATCAGAATCTGGACCAGAAGCTGTCCTCTCCAAACCGTACTTACCACTTGATTTTGAAACAACCTGAAAATCGGACTCTCCATTTTCATGCGCCTGTCCAGCTCGTCTAAATCTTCTATGTGCCCTCTCGAAGACTCAGGCGCAACTGTGTTTTGCTTGGGTACACTACCAGTCGGCTGTGTACCTCTAAGTTGGTTTTGTGACGTTGATAGACGCTCGATGACGGATTCCAGTTTCGAGACGCGTATTGAAATCGTAGCCTTCCGTCGATTGCCGTTGTCTTCGACCTTCGTGGAAGACCGAAGATACCCCTGACTCAGACATCGTCGCTTGTGGGTGGTGCACTCGTGACATGTTACATCATTGTGAGGGTAGATGCATCGTATCTTGCGCCGACGGCATTCTTTGCAAGATCGCGTGCCTTTGCGCATTGCCTTCATGACTCCACTGCCGTTATCAGCCATGATAGGCGGCGATTCTGCCAGAAAGAGATGGATAGAGAGATCGGTTGCAGTCGCAATACGTCGAGATGCTCTAATCGTCGAGGTCCGTCCCTAGACTCGAGGAGGAAAGGTGCCTTAGAAAGCATGTGCCGACAGAAGAGTTGAATTAAATAGGCTATTATAATACAACCAATCACATCGTCCAAAGCGCAAATCGAGCCTTGGTCGTTAACACTTCAAGAACGTGAAGGACAAGAGAAGACAGACTATCTATAGACAGCTATATACATGAAGGCATAACCTCGTGAAACGTCAAAACATCTCGTCCAGTATGCTATTGCGAGACAACCCTCATAGCATCTGCATACATCAACTCAGAATGCTTCTTCTGGTCTCTGAACCGCGACTCGGTAATCTGCGTAAGCGGTACACTGCTGTCTCCTCCTATGCTTCCAGGCGATTGCCGGCCTATTGTTGAATTTGTTTGTCCAGACCTGTCTCCATCGAAATGTTGTCCACGCGACTTCTCCAAGTCTTCCATCCATTGAGGGCGATGCCACAGTCTGCCTGACGACGACGGTCTCCTGGCTGTGCTAGTTGAGTCTTGACGGCCAGCGCCATGGTCCGCTTCTTCGACGAAAGTATTCGTCAAAGTACGGTTTCGCAGCGTAGAGAACTCCACAAGTTTGCTCAATATGGCAAACTCTAGCTTCAATTTGACACTGTAGACCAAAGCTTTTACCGACATCTCGGCTATCTTTAGGTCACGATATTCAATGGCCAGCAGAGCGATGTCCAGACAGATGATAATGACGTTGATGGTGAAAAGCTGCCACATGATCCTGTGTGCGCGCTTCCTTTCTCCAGTCTTCAGGATATCGAGCGTCTTCCAGATGTATATACCCGAGATGATGAATTCTTGAATGCAGAAGCCTGTCATTTGAATCTTCTCCACATACTGGTAGCCTTGCATGTATGGTCTTTTGTTGTTCGCGTAATAACTTCCAAACACGACAACTGCGCAGTGTCAGCACGAATCAGAGGATTGTCCAAGAGGTATAGTACCCGTGGTCGTAACATAGAAAGCGACAGCATCAACAATAATCATCCATTTGACCACCCCCAGAATTCGGCGTCCACCTTTTCCAAGCACTATGCCGAGTCTGGAGTAGAGCACCACGGATTGTCCGATGACCATAGTAATCCAGCCATAGTTGTTGATTATAAGGCCGGCAGCTTTAGCAGTAAGTTGGAAGTAGAACAATACCAAGCCGACGTTGTACGGTATGATGGCGGATGTTGCAATGACCAGTGACCAGAAGTACAATCCGCGGTATTTGAGGAACGTGGTAAAGATCAGCAGTATCAGTTCGAGCGAGTTGTAAAAGCCTAGAGCGGCGCAGATCGTGACAATGACCGAATTGGTATCATAATTGCCCGTGAAGAAGCCTTCGTCGTGGGAGCTCATGGTGTTGTGTGCTTCTGTGGCGATGGTGCCAACAGTCGACGCTCGGTCATGCTACGCGCAACTTGATGGACGTTCGAGATGTTCCAGTAGTGGGATGCTGCAGGTAGAAGAGAGCATGGAAACGAAAGCTTTCGGGCCGCCGAGTCCATGTTTGGGTAAGCATGCTGGCGGTGGCAGAAGTTGAAGCAATCACGACCCGAAAGACGGGAAGACGAATGCCCATGCCATGCCCATGTTCCATGCCTGTGGGGAACACTGGAAAGAGACCGCGATGGCCGCTTAACCGCAAGAGAAATGAACCAACACCACCCATGAAGCAGCCCGCCAGTAGCAAAGCAGGCGTGCAAGAAGATGGATACCTAGGTACCTAGGTATTTATCATGGGTACCCAGGTAGGGTTTATGCAAGGTCCGAGTCAGGATTCGGGGGCCCGCTGTTGGTGCTGGGCGTGCAATGGCGTGGAAACGCGGAGAAATAAAGGCTAAAGGCTAACTTAAAGGCTAAACGCTGGCGCACGGCTGGGGTTGATTTGACTTATCGTTAGCGACTACCGGTGCTAAGAGCCCGAGGACCGAACCCCCCGTTTCGTAAATCGCTTCGCCTCCTCTTTTCAGTCTCGCTGCACGGCTCCCACACCCCAAATAACGTACTTCTGAACCAAAAGGAAACACTGCTCCACTCACATGTCGCGCGGAACCATAATGTGACAACTAGATGGCCACGCATCCGGCCGAAAGATCGAGCCACATTTTATCGACCTTGATCGCAACTAATGTCCGAGGACGAAACGAGCTTTGGTATACATGTTCTCGCGCAGAAGCACTGGCAGGCGAGAGTGCGTCTGGGATGGGATGGGATGGGACGTGACGGGACTGTGGTATGCTTCGTTCGTAAGTCTGTCATAGAGTACGTGTCCGGGCATTGTGGTTTTCGTCGCTGAACAGTGAGATTACAACAATGTCTTGGTGTGGCATCGCCGGAGGACCCCTCGCTCATATCGCTACGCTGGGTATCACTGCTCTCTATATTCTCCCTACTCCTTCAAAAACATTTTGTAGGTCGCGTTGTCGGTGCACTCCTTGAACGGATACCCAATGTCTTTCAGGAATCCTGCCAGTTCGTCACTCTCAGACTCTGGGCACTGGATGCCAGCCAAGATCCTGCCCACGTCTCCCCCGTAATTACGGTAGTGAAACAAGGAGATGTTTTGACCCGGTCTCAGCGTGCCGAGGAATTTGAAAAGAGCCCCTGGCCTTTCTGGAAATTCAAACATGTATAACCGTTCATGCTGCACTTTAGACCGGCCCCCGACGATGTAACGGATGTGTGTCTTGGCCAGCTCGTCCTCGGAAATGTCAGTTGCAGTCATACCCTCAGCCTGGAGACGCGAAAACAGGGACTGCAGTTCTGCGTCCCTCGTGGCTGCTGAGGTCACAGAGATACCCATCATGACTTGAGCTTGTTCTGGCGTCGACCATCTGTAGACAAACTCGGTGACCGCCTGAGGCAGTACAGCCTCAACTAGACGCGCGAAAGAGCCAGGCCTTTCTGGGATAGTCACACATAACAAGGCTTCCTTTCGCTCACCCAGTGCCGCTCGTTCGGCCACGAATCTGAGTCGGTCAAAGTTCATGTTGGCTCCCGACGCAACTGCAACCAGTTCCCTACTCGAGTCTTGCGACGGGTTCTGCTCCACCCACTTCTTGAGACCAGCTAATGACAGAGCACCCGCAGGCTCCAATACCGATCGAGTGTCTTCGAACACGTCCTTGATCGCCGCACAGATCTCGTCGGTGCTGACCATAACCACATCATCAACTACTTCTTGACATATCCTGAAAGTCTCCTCTCCAACAGTCTTGACTGCAGCGCCATCCGCGAAAAGACCAACTTCCTTCAGTAGCACCCGCTTACCAGCTTTTAGTGACTGCACCATCGCATTTGCGTCTGAAGCTTCAACGCCTATGATTTTCACATGCGGTGCTATCCGCTTGACGTAGACACCGATTCCTGCTATTAGACCGCCACCACCAACGCAACAGAAGATAGCCTTCAGGTTACGTAAGTTGGCCTGGCGTAGTAATTCCATGCCTATCGTGCCCTGTCCGGCTATCACATACGGGTCGTCGAAAGGAGGTATGTTTGTGAGACCATACTGTTTTTCTAACGCATAACAGTGCTCTTTCGCCGAGTCAAAGTCCGCTCCGTGAAGGACCACGCTGCCTCCCATTCTACTGACATTCTTGTGCTTGATCGCAGGGGTCCCCTTGGGCATCACGATTGTTGCAGGTATTTTGAGGTGTCTTGCTGAGTATGCTACTCCTTGTGCATGGTTTCCTGCTGAACATGCTATTACACCCTTCCAGCTTAGCTTCGGAGGCAAATGCGCCATCTTGTTGTGTGCTCCTCTCAACTTGAACGAGAATACCGGCAACAAATCTTCGCGTTTAAGGAGGACTTTGCATTCCAGGCGATTGGAGAGATTGATGGCGTGCGAGAGGGGACTCTCCGAGATGACATCGTAGACACGGGAGGTGAGGATCAGGCGAAGATAGTCCGGCGTTCCGTCTGGCAAGAGGTAGTCCCTTGGAATATCATAGGTCGTGGTGCGCTCAGAAGGCGGCGTGGGATTAGCGGTGTATTCGGTCAAAGCGAGGCCGGTTCGTTTGGGTGTTGACGGTGTAGTCGTGCCATTTGCATGAGGCTCGCCATCATCCATGATTAGAAGGATACAAGGCAGAAAGAGAACGTATGGAGGATGCCTTGCTGGGAAAGTGCCAGTCCAGGGCACAGATGAATATCACCTCGGCTTCACGTGTTGAATATTTCGAGACGATCAAAGCAGAGTAGGAGAATATGATTTGAATGATAGAAACGACAGACAGAAAGGTATCTGGTGTTCTGGTACGCTGAACTGAATGAAGACTTAGGTATGTAGAAGATAGGTTGAATAGCACACCATTAGACAGATGGGCGCATACCGCAAGCGACCTCAGGCTAAAGGTTTTTTGGGAGCTTGGAGCTTAGGTAGGTACTAGGACATGCCAGTGCACGTCATAGGGCTGATGGGCGGCAAGGTTCCAAAGTTGACACTAGATTGGAGGCTCCGGAAGCTTATCTGGTGGGCACTCAATGCAGCACCAGATCTCCTCGAAGGCGAGAGCTTTCGCCGCCATGTCTTGAACAAGAATCGGCCACAGCCCATCACCCGCAGAAAGCGAGCCACTCCCTCCTGAAACATAAATCACACGATCCTCCCTCTACACTCAGTCGCTCTACATACCCCATACTAGAAAGCAAGAAATATCGAAGACGTCACCATTAGCGTTCACATTTGAGTACCATTCTAGGAACATTTCAAACCCTTCCTGGACACGGCCAATCTCGGTGGCACGCCCAACATGTCAGACCAATCTAACGAGCAATCGCTATCATCCGACTCCCTTCCCTCTTCCTTCGATGATACTGGTTTCTTCGAAGAGCGCCGCTTTCAGAAACTATGGCGCCGCCTGAAGGAAGAGCCGCTCATCCCCGTCGGATGCCTCGCTACCTCTTATGCCTTGTACCAGGCCAGCAAGTCCATCCGCAGCGGTGATCATCACCAAGCAAACAAGATGTTCCGAGCACGTATTTATGCGCAAGGTTTCACGTTGGTGGCACTACTGGCGGGAACCATCTTTTACAAGGACGACAGGTTACGAAGGAAGAAGTTTGAGACTGCTGTGGAGGAGAAGAAAGCGGTGGAGAAGAGGGATAAGTGGTTGAGGGAGTTGGAGGCCCGAGATGACGAGGATCGTGCATGGAGAGCAAGAGTTGAGGGAGATTTCCAGAGGGCCGACGATATGGCGAGGGAGGCAAGGGAGAGCGTGAAGAGGGCTACACGTTCGGTGCAGCAAACGGGCGATGAAGTGAAGAAGGCAGTAGAGGATCGCTTCTCGAGCAAAAGTGTAAGAGAGCAGGTTATACTGGACGGGTGGGGACCGGGCATGTGGATTGCAAGGACGCATGAGGCATGGAAGAGGATGTAGTACTTGTTATCCTCGGCATTTGATAGTATATCAACTACTCATTGCTCACTCCAGGCGACATCATATCTTGTTCCCTAAAGTTATTTGTAAATTCATGTTACACAAATGAGGTTCTCTGATCTGGTTCAGTATATCCTTTCACCACAGTGCATCGGTTCCCACACATGGTCCTCATGTGTACAACCCATAAACATTTCGCCAGGCCTCCAGTCATCCTTCTCCAAATTTCACCGATTTGAAGAGCGAAAATGGGGTGATGATGTGATTGCTCAACATCGTCCTTCCGTGTCATTGACATTTATCCTATTTTTTCGTCGTGGCCGTCTCTGGCAATATGAGCATCTTCCCTCATGTGCTTAATGCAATGATTGGATCTGATGATGGCCGATGCAAGCCATGTTCCGTCGCGCCGGTATGCTACCATCGCCACGCGTGCAGGGACGCAGGGTAATCACCCCGACTCGGCCCAGGAAGGTCCATCGGCAACCGATGAACGCCGTAGCATCAGAGTTTTGGTGTCGTCCATCGGCCAAGTGATCAACGATTCTCTGCATTGTCTGCAAATGCTGGAGCGTAAACCTCTTCCCGACAGAGATCCGCAGCCGTCCAGCTTACAACTCACAGTGTTGAAAGCAATGGATCGTATGCACTATAAGTCATCGCTCTCATCGTGCAGCCAGCTCATCGATATATCTCTCCATCTTCTCGAATTCGGTTTTTCCAGTCGAGATGAGGTAGCGTATGTGTGATATTTCCGTGATGTGCTTGTTGCGTTCAAATTCGTTCTTCGCGTAGGCGATCGGCTCGTCTCTCTTACCCTTGGGCACCTTGAACAGGCTGCGCAGGATTGTTCGCCATAGTCCCAGTACACGCTGACGCTGGACGAAGTGCTCGAGACTCAGAGGAGGTGGTTTGCGGAGACGGCTGGGCTTAGTTGGTGGTGAGCTTGGGACTGCTTTGAAGAGAAGTCTGGTCGCGCGCATTGCTGGGTCTGAAATTGGGTGAGAGCACGGGTTTGGGCAGTTCAGATATTACAGGACCGCATGCTTGGAGTTGGAGGCCTAACTGTAAAGTCCCGCTATGACGAGTTATTTACCTAGATTCCTATAGTCAAGGCGGTCAATGTTTTCTCCGGCAGAGCTCAACACGCGTCTTTACCGCCCGGAAGTCGCGTCCAACAATATCACCACTGACCGGTTCATCTCAACTACAAGGATAAAATGCTACGATGGTGTCTGACACTAGTACCCAGGGCGGGCACCACTCGATAGCATCCAAACGGAAGGCTGCAAATGGACAAGAATCAGGAGTACCGTGGCCTCCTCAGAGCAAACGACAAAAGCAAGGCACGAACAAGGCTGCAATCGTCGAGGCTGCCAATTCACTATCGGCAGACGAGTTCTTCTCGCGCTTCATTCCAGCTGATGCGAGGCCACAAGTCTCTCAACTCAACTTTGAGGTCTTGCCCAACCTGACACTTTACGTGCAAAACGCTACGGGAGTTCATGGCTTGTACCTCGACGAATGCTTCCGTCTAGTTGAGGAGACGAGCGCCGAAGACTACAATCGATCCGAGACGAGATGGTCGGCTTCCAAAAAAAGAAGAGAAATGGTATTGCCCGATATGAAGTACATTATCTTGCGCGAGGACGAAAAGCCAGATGTTGCAGGTTTTGTCTCCTTCATGATCACATATGAAGACGGTCATGAGGTCGTCTACATCTATGAGATTCATTTCGTCCAGCGTTGGCAAGGCAAGGGTCTCGGGCAGAAGCTGATGTGTATGGTTGAGACAATTGGCAAGAACGTCGGTGTGGGGAAGGCCATGTTGACTGTTTTCAAGGTTAACGCTCGTGCTGTGAAGTGGTACCAAGGACTGGGGTACGCTGTAGACGAGTTCTCCCCACAGCCACGAAAACTGCGCAATGGCACAATCAAAGCGCCATCTTATCTCATCCTGTCAAAGGAACTGCATCAGGATGAAACTGCTCGGTAATCTTTGGCTCTTAGCAGCACATGCTTCCGACAACCAGTCTACCGTCTATTCAGGGAATTCTTGCTGGGGCTTTCGTCAGCTCACACCCGGACGGCAGCTTTGCCTTTCATTTCTGGTCGCTCGATCTCCCACTCATCCCGGAGAACAGCAAACAGTGTGTCTCCAACGAGTATGGCGAGACCCAAACTCCAGACTAAGGTGATCGCGTAGAAGAAGTTGGCATTTCCGGAACCTGCATAGATCCATAAATAATGGAATGCGGGACCCAAGAGCGTCGAGTATAGCAAAACGGCTGCAGATATGAAGCTGTATTGCGCAACTGGATTTTTCTTAGTGAAGCACTGCGATGAGGAGGCTGAAACATACGTGGTAGAATATGCTTGTATAGTGGTAAAAAGCCCAGGTACAGAGATACATCTGAGATGCTGGGATAAGGCTTGAAGATCGCGATCAAGCCCAGCAGGCTGATTACCACGAAGAGGGGCTGATTGTGCAGCCTGAAAGTCAGGCCTCCAACATAGCTGACGAGATGCAACCAGAAGACGCCAATAAAGAAATTTCGGAAAGGATCGAATATCTCCGTGAAGAAATACCACCACAAGCCAGCATTGGGTGTCAAGTCTGGGACAGTAATTTGTGCTCCATAGCAAGAAACGAGAACGTCCTTGATGCTTCCTGTCAGGAGCGGCGTGCTGGATATTAGAGCTGCAACACCTGCCAAAAAAGAGAGTATCGAGACAGGAACTGAGATCTTCTGGGCCGTCTGATCACCGCTTTCACGTGCGAGTAATAGTAAAGGTGGCAGTAGCAGTGCTGGGTACATTGACAAGTATGTCCCGATGGCTAGAGCGAGCATTGACCGAGATGCATTCCCTGTTAAAGCATTGAAGACAGCTTGAACTATCGCAGTGTTCGTGAAAATATTCGTGGACCGTCCCAAGCAGGAGAGTATTGTAAAGGGGTTGAACAAATACGCGGCGGCTATGAGTGTCCCGTCGAGCTGTTTGAAGCGAGGGGAGGGAATTTTGAGACGATCGGCAATCGAATAGAGCGCTGCTGCATTGAAAAGATCCAGCGCTGTGAACAACAGTTGCGCGGGTACGAATTCGGTAATGACCAACAAGAGTGGCGCTTGGTGGTAGACACCGCCATCGTATGGTGAGATCCCACGCTGATATAGAAACAGGCCTTCTTGTAGTCTTTTCCAACTCGATAAAGGGGTGGAGATTTCGACCTGTGAAGTCAAGAAGTCCGGTACGGCTGGGAAAAGGACAAATATAATGACTCTTAGGAGGGCCGCACAGCAGAAGACAGTAGCGGTCTTGTTATCGATGCCCATCCTTCTTAGCTTTGCCATCACGGTATGGGCGCTTCTGCCATAATCGCATCCAAGATGTGAAGAACGCAAATAAATGCAGTAGGAGTAGTATGTGAGGGAAAGGAGCAAGACTAATTACACGGTTCGACTGAACACTCGTCCGTATTCTGCGGAGTCGGCAAACCTCCCCCGAACAACTGCATGGATTTTGCGTCGCGCCGCAGCCGTCCTCGAAACTTTTTTGTTCGCCCGCATTTTGAGACTTTCGCCAACATTCTTACGACGAGACACAGCCAAAAATGGGTAGAATTAAGAAGAAAGGCCAGGCCGGCCAGGCCAAAAACTATATCACCCGTACACAGGCTGTGAGAAAGCTACAGATTTCTTTGCCTGATTTCCGCAGACTCTGCATATTCAAAGGCATCTATCCACGGGAGCCACGAAATATCAAGAAAGCCAACAAGTCCGCGTCCCATGCCACTACCTTTTACTACACCAAAGACATACAATATCTTTTGCACGAACCGTTACTTGCAAAGTTCCGCGACCAGAAAGCTCTGTCCAAGAAGATCGCGCGCTCCCTCGGACGTAATGAGTTGCAAGATGCTGTACGGTTGGAGAAATATGGCATGCCAAAAATCAAGCTAGACCACATCATCAAAGAAAGATACCCTACCTTCGTCGACGCCCTGCGCGACCTTGATGATGCTCTGTCCTTGCTGTTCTTGTTTGCCAACTTACCCTCTACAAGCGCTGTCCCAGCCAATGTTATAGCAAGGTGTCGACGTCTATGCCATGAGTTCGAGCACTACCTGATCACCACCAATTCCATGAGGAAGTCGTTCCTCTCGATAAAAGGCATCTATTATCAGGCCACAATACAAGGACAGGACATCATGTGGTTAGTGCCATACAACTTTGTTCAGCGAGTCACCCAAGACGTGGACTATCGGATAATGGGTACATTCGTTGAGTTCTACTGCACTTTGCTCGGATTTGTCAACTACCGTCTGTATACCTCAATTGGCCTTGTATACCCTCCCAAGTTCGACGTTTCGAGTGATGAAAAGGGCGCTGAACTGGCTGCTTTCACTCTCGAGGGTAGAGGGATCAGTCATGTTATCGAAGGCGGCGAGCCACAGAAAGCAATCACCAATGGCCACGCAGCGGAGAAGAATTCAGCTCAAGTGCAAGCACAGCTAGAGAAGATAGCTCAAGCTGGTCAGCTGGAGGAAGATCTTGAACCGCAATCCATCACTGCCAGCGACGAGCCAGATAGTGAAGCCATCGACAAGTTCCATGTAGCAGCACCAGAAGGCGATACACTGCCTCAGCCAGACATTAGTGGTAATGAAGCAGCGTCGCTCTTCGCAAACCTGACCTTCTTTATTTCCAGAGAAGCGCCGCGAAACCCTATTGAATTTCTCTTAAGGGCTTTCGGCTGCAAGCGCTTGGGCTGGGACGTTGTGCTGGGCGAGGGGGCCTTTACCCACAATGAGAACGACTCGAGGATTACGCATCAAATCGTCGACAGGCCTACGCCAGTACAATCCTTGCCAACATTGACGGGCGGCGACGCCGAGAAAAGCCAAGCCTTAGAAAGCGTCAAGCCTGGCTTCATTGTGCCAGGCCGCATTTACGTTCAGCCGCAATGGATTTGGGATTGTATCAATGAAGGCAGACTGCTCCCCACACATGAGTATGCCCCCGGTGCTCAATTGCCCCCTCATTTGAGCCCATGGGTCAAGCCAACAAAGGGACAATACGATCCAAGAGCACCTCTGGCAGAACAGGAGAAAGAAGGCGAGGCAGAGGAAGCTGTCAGTGACGACGAAGACGTTGAACAAGATGGAGAGGAGGAGCTTGGTGATGGGGTAGCGTCCGAGGAAGACGGAGACGTAGATGCTGGGGACATGGACGTCGCAGAGTCCGGTGAAGAGGATGAATCTGAAGACGAGGTGGAGGCTGGGTTTGCAGGCTTCGAAGATGGTGCTGATCCAGAAATGGAAGCCGAGCTGGATGCCGAAGACGCTCGACACCAAGCCGAGCTTGAAGCCGAGGCTGCGGGGCAGTCGTTTGCGGCTAAGGGCAGCAAGGCGACGAACAAGAATGAAAAGGCAAAGAAAGAGCGTCAGGCCAAGGAAGCTAAAGAACAGGAGGACCTGGAGAGGCGCAAGATGATGATGCCACGCAAAAAACGGAAGTTGTATGAAAAGATGGAGTACTCGAACACTAAGAAGGACGCCGAAGCGGAAAAGCTAAGACAAAAGCGAAGGAAGCTGGAGAAGTCACAGAAGCCTGGAAAACAAACTTGACAACAATCACATAGTGTTTGATGAGCGAGGAGTCTGGCGTGATTGTGTTCGATACCCAAATAGAGGTGAAAAGTACCAGGAATTCGTCTCTCTGATGCCCAGCCTGCTGTCATTTTTGAGTGCCGCGGCTCCCATGCTGGTTTACTGATTGTGAAATGTCGACGACATGATTTTTCTACCGCGTATCGCGCAGAGAGGTGGGTTCCCCGTCATTAGCTGGCATGTCATAACGAATTCGTGATCGAGAGCGATTTGTGGTAATTTCTGTTCGTAGCGCTGTCGAAGCCTTATCGGAGAATCGCAGCCGGTCTCGGAAAAACTTGCTCCGAGAATTGGCTGCGCAGAGCTCCAAACTTGAAGCTCAAGGAAGTCAAGCTTGAACCACAACTTGTGCTTGCTATTGCGATACTCGCGTTCCGTTCTCTTCTTCCCATATACTTCGGCTTGTGTAGGCCGCGCAGCCCGTCATGCTGCGTCTGGCCCGGCCCCTTGGTGCGGCAACGCGAAAGCAGCTTCTATCAAGGAGTATTGTCGCGCAGGTACGTCAAATTTCGCTCTCGTGCACCACTTCTCACTGATACCACGATCAGCACCGGCACTTCGCGGACCAGAAGGGCTCAATCAAGAGCTCCGATGCGGTTTTCCTCCCTGGCTCACAAAGCCCAAAAGTACCCGTCAAAACCGAGATCCCAACGATCTCTACGGGCACAGGACCTTTTACTACGCCCAACTCTACACCAGCAACACCGTCCTCCGCCTCTACAATTCCGCCGGAGAATGTACCTTTAGCTCCTCCTAGCCCGCCGGTTCTGCGAAAATCTCCTCCGGTCCCAGCTACAACTTCCGCTCCAGTGGTGGACAAGACCACATCCTCACCTCCTCCAGTCACTACTTCTACACCTCCCGCAGGCGCTGTTGCACCCCCGCCTCCGCCGCCGCCTGCTTCAAATAGTCCTCCTCCGAAACGGCGGTTCCGAAGACTTCGGACCCTGTTCTATCTTGCCTTGATAAGTGCGCTTGGATACTCAGGCGCTGTATGGTACGCTTTGCGGAATGACAACTTCCATGACTTTTTCACAGAGTATGTGCCATACGGTGAGGAGATTGTGCTCTACTTCGAGGAGCGCGAGTTCCAAAAACGGTTCCCTCATGCAAAGCAGAACAGATATAAACTCAATCGTCCACAAAAGGACGAGGGCAATAAAGTCAACATCCCCTGGAAAGCTGGTGTTCAAGTGCGCGAGGTAGAAGAAAAACCGAGGGACAGTGACTTAACGTCAAAGGGCCCGCACATGAGCGCTGTCGACAAGAATCCGACTAAATCAGAAGTCCGAGACGCACGTCAAGACCCTTCGGGCGCAACGCGGAAGGAGAACGTTGCTGCTGTTGATCGTGCAAAGAGTGGCGCTCCGGCGTCTTCAGCAACGAAAACGTCTCAGCCAGAAACTCAGAAGCCAGCGCCAGCGCCTGCTCCCGCTGCTGAAAAGAAAACCGAAACCACATCTATGCCTAGCCCTGCAACACCAAGTCCGAAGTCTGATCCACGACCACCTCTGATTTCACCGATCACACAGATCGATCCCCTCAAGGTGTCAAATGCTGATGAGCCTGTGGTGCAAGAACTTGTCAAGATCCTGAACGATCTCATCACCGTTGTCAATGCCGATGATGCGACTGTTACCAACAAATACTCTGCACCTATGACCAAAGCAAAGGACTCTCTCGAATCTGTCGCGAAGAAAATCACCGACTTGCGGGATGTTGAGCGCAAAGCAGCTGAGGAACGGGTGACTCAAGCACACAAGGAGTTCGACGAAGGCGCCAAGCAACTTCTTCAACGTATTGAGACCGCTCAGCGTGAAGATGCTGCTCGTTTCGCCGAAGAATTCGAGGCCGAACGCTCCAAACTTGCACACGGCTACGACGAAAAGCTCAAGACAGAAGTTGAACGCACACAACAGGTGATCGAACAGCGTCTCAAGAACGAGCTCACCGAACAGGCCATTGAAATGAAGCGTAACTTTATTTCAGAAATCCAGAGCCTTGTCGAATCCGAACGTTCAGGCCGCCTTTCTAAAATCACCGACTTGAGCAGTAACGTTGACAACCTGACCCAGCTGACCTCCAACTGGAATGGCATCATTGACTCCAATCTCGCCACCCAGAAGCTTCAGGTAGCCGTGGATGCTGTACGCTCTGCCCTTTCCGCATCCACTGCGAACGAGGCCAAAGCCCGACCTTTTGTCCGCGAAATGGCCGCTCTCAAACTCGTTGCGGAGAACGACGCTATTGTCGAAGCCGCCATCGCATCAATCAACCCACAAGCCTACCAGCGCGGCATCCCATCTCCTGCTCAATTGATCGACCGCTTCCGCCGCGTCGCGTCCGAGGTCCGCAAGGCATCTCTTTTGCCTGAAAACGCCGGTGTCGCATCCCACGCCGCGAGCCTGGTGCTCAGCAAGGTCATGTTCAAGAAGCACGGCCAACCCCAAGGCGGCGACGTCGAGAGTATCCTCACCCGCACTGAGACCCTCCTCGAGGAAGGCGACCTGGACAACGCAGCCAGGGAGATGAACGGCCTGAAGGGCTGGGCCGGCGTGTTGAGCAAGGATTGGATGAACGATGCCAGGAAGGTGCTGGAGGTCAGGCAGGCGCTGGAAGTCATCGAGACCGAGGCAAGGTTACAGTGCTTGAGGGTTGAGTGAGTATGGTACTGTATGTAGACCAAAGAAAGACTCGGGCTGGAGATGGGGTTCCACGAAAATCTTTCTGAACTGCAAAATGAGAAGTGGGCTGGTTCCATCGCCAGTTGTCTCGTTTTATTTAGTATCGCTGTACAAATTGAAGCGGGCAGTGGGAGAGAAAGAACCAGGGGCAAGGCTTTCTTTTTCACTTCACCGGCCCCCTTTTTTTTAAATTACTATACCTAAGCATAAACACCAATCAAGCACACCCTCACAAAAAATGTCGGTACTATTACCAACGATGTCTAACCTTACCTATCTTCACGTCGTTCCTGACTGCGTACTACACATGCCCCAGCCCCTGATGAACGCCACGCTCAATGGGGGAAATGCCCCGACCAGATCGAGTGTTTGATATACAATGGATAGAGATAGAAAGAAAAACGTTGAGACAGCGTCACCAAGTGCTCTCCTTTCAGTGGCGCAAGCTAACTCAGCGCCACATGTCCATCTCCATTCCCATCCTCTTCTTTACCGAACCTAAACAAGCCACACCAACCACCTGCCGACGCGGGCCACGCACTTCAACATGGCCATGGCGCCTCGCACCAGCGTGACAACGGCCCAAATGGCCCACAAAAGGCCCACGACGGCCCACTCGATGAGCGTATAGCCGAGCCTCCTTACCCACCTGACGGGGCCGCGCTTCCGCCTCCTCTGCGCGACGTCGATGCTGTCGTTCAAGCCCCTGACGGCCAGCGTGCTCGTGGTCGTGAGCTTCATGCTCAGCTCCCCGGCCTCGTCCGCGGCGGAGCGGACGCGCGGCGTCATCGTGTTCTCGACCATGTCCTCCAGGATCTGGAGCTCCTTATGCAGGGCCGGCGCGAGCGTCGAGGTGAAGGTGCGGAGTTGGTGGTTGAATTTGGTCGAGTGCACCGAGAGGGTGGACATCAGATTGCGGGCGGCGATGATGTGTTCTTCCTTGCGCTTGACGGCGTGAAGCTTGGCTTCGGACGCGGTGGTCGAGGATAAGATTGTGTCGAGGAGGAATTTTGGAGGCGGGCGGACGGAGTCGGCGCGGCGGACGATTTCGCGCGCTTTGACAGCGGAGCTCAGCAAGAGGGCTTCGGCGCGTGTGATGTCGCGCTTGGTGATGATTGGTAGCTCTCCACGAGACGGAGAGTTGGAGGTGGAAAGGGTGAACTGCCGAGACATGTCGACGTTGGAGCGTGATCTGCGACGACCTGATGGGGTTCTGTCGCCAACGGCTTGGTTGAGACTCCGGGAGGCACTGCGCGACCTGTCGAGACCAAAACCGTAACTACCGCGACGTGACAAGCTAGGACTACCACCAGTCGTGTCTATGTTCAAGCGTGGTGGCGCCAGATGACCCGGTCGTGGGGACTTCGCCATTTCTCGATGCTGCGCTGCGAGGCGTGATATATGATCTGACCCTGTATCAAGGTTCTGAGAAGACCCAGTAGAGACCGACATTTCCTTTTTCCTGTCTTGTTGGTCACGGTCAAGCTGAAACGGAGACGTGAAAGTCGGAAGGTTAGGATTGTGATATTGATGTTTTTCACCACCTGTTGTGCTTGATCGGCTAACGGTCGGAGAAAGGGTATTTTCATGGCCATCTGACGCGACTGAGGAAGACGACCTCTGTTTAGACAGAGGAAGAGTCTTGAGGGTATGGCCATTAGCTGACTCATTATCTTCGGACTCAGAATCGTCATATGATTTGAGACTCGAATCCGAAGCTGATGTCCGATATCGATGGGTACTAGGGGGTTCGCGCTTCCAGATAAAGTCGCCCACGCGTGAGACTTCATTTCCGACGATCTCGGCAATCCTACCACCTTTGAATATGCCCCTTATCCTTCCAGGATGCTCGCTACTCGATAGTGCAGTCGATTTTGTGCTTACGCGGCTCATCGGACCGATATCATGGTCGCCGATAGCCGCCTGCAAGTCGTCAGGCACAGCCGATTCTGTTTTGCTAACAGAGAATGGACTATGACCTCGCGTCATCGGACTCTGACCGCGTGACGTTGGTCCTGAGCTATTTTGATGTGTCTCCACTTCCGAGCTTGATGCACGAGACTCGGGCTTTGGTGTAAGAGCAGCAAAGTCCGTCGTGTCGACACGATCACGACCGTTGTCAGGTCGTTTGGGTTTGTTCCGATCACGAAAAGGGTGTAGGATGGATGGTAACGGCTTTTTGGTAGGAGATGAAGACCGGCTAGGTGGCGGGGACAAGTTGATGGCAATGCTGGGAAATCCTGTGCCGGTTGGAGAATTAGGCACAGTGGTATCGGAATCCAAGGAGTTGCGCGGTAAACGATCCTGCTCAATGCTTGAACGGGTAACCGCAGCAGGTCTGGCAGACTGTGCACGTCTCAAGGGTGTGGACGGTGTTGGGTTCTTTGTGTTCTCACGTCCCAATAGTTTGCCAAAGCGAGACAGGTCGACCGAGGCACGTTTTGAATTCTGACCAGATGGTGACTGACTCGGATCTGTTAAGGAGTGGGTAGAAGTGTCAGTCAAATTATGCAGCGCAGCTGGTCGACCCTCGGTAATAGTCATGTTCTGGCGCTTCCGCGAAAACCGTTTCCGCCCTCGCCTGGCAGGTTCATCCGACCCTCGGGATGTCGCCGACGTATCCGAATCACTGCTTTCATCAAAAAGTTTTAGGGTGCGACGTCGAAGTCCGCCGCCATCGTTGATGACTTCAGGTTTATGAAGCCGGCTGTGGAATTTGCTCTTGTTCCGGTCGTGTGCGGACTTGAAAGTAGGGAGCTCAGGAAGAGCAGATACGGGTAGCTCTGGTGATTGATCGTTTTGTGCTTGTTCGGGTGGGGGCGTAGGTTCCTGCGAGAATTGCTGCATATCTATTGGCGTTTGATTTCCCCAACCTGAGAATCTGAAACGTGTGTTTTGGGGATATATTTGATTGCCGTCTCTGTCCTGTATCTTCATCTTGTTCATCCCTTGCTCCAACCACTGAGCATCAGCTATAATATCGCCTGGATGTGTGACCCAGTCAGATCTTGGCCTCCGTGGCTTAGGGTATGATGTATCGTGAGGACGCTGAGTGCTCGAAGCCGGAGAGTCTGCCAGATCACCACTCTGCTCGGCGGGAGAATCTGCTTTTGGATTTAGGGGAGGGAGTCTGACACATTCTTCAGGATCATGTCGCGTTTCGGTGTGACTGGTAACGACGGCATCAACCCATGCTCGGACTTTCTCGATGTCATGCCAGCCCTCTGACTCGGAGTTGATAGCAGTATTCTCCCAGAAGCGCAGCTTACGGTTACGCACATACTGCAACGGATTGTACGCTTTGCTTTGGGCATCAGGGTTCAATGGCTTCACTGTAGTGCCAGGCCGTCGCACTGGTGGCAGGTGGGACAACAATCGTCGATGCTCATACGCAAGCTCGAAATACAATTTCGCTTTTTCAACCCTTGCTACAGTCGCGCTGGATATTTCTAGGTCCATCATGTCTGGGACAGTACTTACCAGTGGGTCTTGGTCAGGCAAAGCAGGTTTGTCATTCTCACGCCCCTGTTGCAGAGGTGCTGAATTTGTGGTCTTGGGTTGAGGAGAGCCCTTTCGTGATCCTAATCGACTGGGAGTTAGGTATTGACCAATACTTGACGTTTGTGCTCCACTTTGCGGATGCAAAGGACTGGAGGTCGATATGGCCCTGCGATTGTTGAGATCGCTCGAGATATACCTCTTCTCGGAAGCCTGCCTTCTACGACGTTCACTAAGGGTCAGAGCCATGTGTACAATTTGAGCTGGATCACTATTAAAGCCAACTTGTCGGCTTTCGTAGCTATCGCCACTTGGTCGGGAGACGTCGGGCGTTCCATGTGTGGGAGGCTTTGGCGTCCGTGATTGCCGCCGTATGTCTGTACCAGGTATGAGGATATCCTTGTCTTCGACCTCGGAGCCATTGTAGTCAGGCTTGATCTCGGTCGCAAGTGGTGAACTTCCGATCGAACCTCTTTTGCTTGCCGTGAAATTTCTCAGCCTCCGCTTCGGAATAGACAGTTCAGATGCATTTCCCTTTCTTTTGCCCTTGACATCTCTCGGCGAAGGTGCATGGATAAAGTGGGACATGCCGGAAGGATTGGCGACCGGATCGAGAAGGAAACCCCCAGAACTACGGTTACGACGGTGTCCGGAAGGTTTGGCGTTATGATCGCTATGATTGTCCGTCACGCTGTAGCTTGTAGGCAGG
>Ga0210040_10003554_pt1 | contig 20998 bp, 22 predicted proteins | sample CryGeyCG12114_NA_FD_185462 | JGI IMG/M metagenome (GOLD analysis project Ga0210040, IMG submission 185462) | Groundwater microbial communities from aquifer - Crystal Geyser CG19_WC_8/21/14_NA (SPAdes) (version 2) | ecosystem: Environmental > Aquatic > Deep subsurface > Groundwater | place: USA... | reverse complement strand
TTCTTATTAGACAAGGATTAAGATATGATTTAAAGAAATTACTTAAATCATATCCTAGTCCTAACTATGAAATTATTGGAACAAAAGTTAGACCCATTGGAATTAGTGGAAAGTTGACTGGTAATCATGGGGTCCCTGGTTCGAGCCCAGGAGGGGGAGCTTAAAAAAGCCACTTACGAGTTAAATCGTTAAGTGGCTTTTTCGTTTGTATACAATTTGCATCAAAACAGCTTCAAATCATTTATCTTAGGCCTGTCCAAAATGTACTGACTATACTATAGACTTATGAACAGTGATGAGCTTGAGAAAATACTCGACAAGCCAGAGTCAACTATAGTTGATTTTAAAGAGGCTCAATATAAGTTTGACTCAGATAACAAAACTGCTGAATTTATAAAGGACATTATCCCTTTCACGAACTCTATCAGAGCAGAGTCAGCTTATGTTGTTTTAGGAGTGAGAGCAAATATAGATGGCACCAAAGAACTTATAAGTATTAATGATCATATAGATGATTCTATCTTTCAGGAGAAGGTCAAAGACAAAGTATATCCTAAACCCTCTTTCTTATACTATACCATTACCTATGAGAACAAAGCGTTTGGTGTTTTTGAAATACCTATTCGTAGATATCCCGAACCTATAGCACCTGTTGTAAGATTAAAAGGTCTGGAAGTTGGCAAAATATACTCTAAGAGAGGTTCCTCTAACTCTGAAGCCATTGGGAAAGAAATCATCCAAATAAATAATTGGCTAATTAGTTTACCGGATCATTATCACTCAACAAAGGCTAGCAAGAATGAGAAAGCTTCTCCATTATTAATGAGTACAACCTCAAAGGATAAACTATTATCAGAGTGTATAGCCGACGCATTAAGCTTTTCCAGAGACTACAATTTTCAGGATTTGCATTTTTTTTTGTAGAGGAGAGCTTAAGGGTTGGTACAAATTAGCTGATGATGAAGAAGCTCAGAAGAGGTTAAACTATAAGGATCAAGATGTACTAATAACGACTCAGAGTATAGAATCAGAGTATAGAAATAAACCCTTATTATTAATCAGGACCTGACCAACTTTACAGAGAGCTAAAGAAGCAAGAGAGTGTTTATGAAATAAAAATGCGTTTCCCCGATCCTGTTAGTAAAATCAAAGAATATATTAACAATTTTGACAGAAAAGGTAACAATACCTTGGCAACATTTACGATGACAGGATCTCAGTTTTTTCCAGATAGCGATTATGGAGGACTCCCTGTTAATATGTATCTAACGCGTAATACTTATGACAATCTATATAGTTCAATCAGACAAGAATTGATAAACATGCTCATATCAATTGACTGACACAGATCCAGAGTGTATAATAGTACTTCAATAACTTTAGATCGTCTCATTTTGGAATAAGTTGACAGGTTTAGGCCTCTTTCCTATTTTATGCTCGCCAGCCGCCGCTCCGCTACCTCTAATCAGTTGAAGTGCCAGCACTTTTCTGTCACATAGCGCCACTCTCGATGCTCATGCGCTGCATCATTCACCTCCCCCTAAAAATCCTCCTATACCTGCCCCACCCCAGCCGCCTTCCCTTAGTTATTTCTCTGCCGGAATAACCTTTTTACTGTACAGGCAGTAATTATATCAAACATGGCAACAATATCATATAAAAGGCTGGCTATACTTGCCAGGTGGTGCCTGCACCATCCCAGCCTATACCATAACCTATAAAATTATGAAAAACCTTAGACCCTACTTAATGACCCTGCTGGTGCTGCTGACTTTTACAATGAGCAGTTGTGAAGCTATCGGCGATATTTTTGAAGCTGGTATGTGGACCGCCCTCATCGTGATTGTGCTCGTTATACTGCTAATCGTTTGGATTTTCAGGAAATTCACGCGCTAACGCCCAGTTGAGCAAATAAGTATAAACAGGAAAAGGAACTCTATCATGAGTTCCTTTTCCTGTTTATACTTATACTTCAGGGAAATCGGCTGTCCTGATTTTTGTCAGAAACAAGCGGATATGTTTCATAACTTTAGCAGTAATGCAGCTTTTTCTATCGCCGGAATGACAGCAGGAAATTTCCGTTTCAGCTATGGCTCCTGCTAGTATGGATAATATCAAGCTGAACTTGCGCCAGGCAGGTTTTATAAACCATATTCATTACCTTCCGGTAAGTATAAATTTAGAATTAAGTATAAACAGAAGCTGGCTCAAAGTATAAATTTGTATTTTAAAGTCTCCGCATACTATACGCATTTTATCTTGCGCCATAATTCTTTTGCTAACTACTTACCTTAACGCATACTTGCATGGCGTGAAAGGCAAAAATCCCGAAGAGCAGCTTAACGGCTACTCTTCGGGATTTTCTGAGGCCCGGATAACTACCTGAGCAGAAACAACCTTCGACGGGAAAAAAACAGCAAAGAACAGACAGGCTGAACGGCGGGCGAGTGATACTATCTCGACCGCTTTGGCATGGTTCCAAAAAAATAATCCCACAGCGGCGACGAAACTCCATAAGCAGCATCCGGATCTTTATAGTGATGGATGCTGTGATGAATCCAGAGCGTTTTCAGGAAGTTTTTAGGCGGCGCGTATGCATGCACGGCATAGTGCACAAACAGGTACAGCGCATAGCCAAACAACATGCCTGCCACAATACCAAACACCAAATTCCCAAAAATCAGCTTAAACACAAAGAAAAGAAACGAGGCAATAAACACGCTCACGATAGGCGGCATAGCCAGGCGCTCTTTATCTTTAGGATACTCGTGGTGGTTGCCATGAAAGGTATACTGAAGGCGTTCCTTGGCAGGCGTGTCAGTATTCATATGGAATAAATAACGGTGCGCCAGGTATTCAAGCAGCGTAAAAATAAACCATCCGGCCAGAAAAAGGCCCACAGCCTCCAGCACGCTGATAAAGCTGTGCGTGATGCCATAGTAAATCAGCCCTGCCGAGATAACAACAAAAATGGAGATAGGCAGGGCACTGTTGGTTCTGGTTAATTTTTCGAGCAGCGGATTTTCAAAAATCTGTGCTTTCCCTTTATGGCTTGGTTTCATAGGTGTTCCTTTCTGCTTCTTTCAGCTGCAAAAGTACTTAAAAAAATTATCTGAGCTACCGGTATAGGTGTATAACGCGCCCCTTTATACATTGTTGAGCAATACTTCTAAAGCACTGGCAGTATAAGGCGGCTGTGCCAGCTGATAGGTGGCCTGCTTATAAAACTGCCGGCGTACCGCTAATGTTTTGCTTAGGAAAGATTTAAGTTCGGCAGCCGTTTTACCAGCCAGCAGCGGCCGCGCCTGCAGGTCAGATTGCAGGAGCCGTTGGGCCAGCTCCGCTACTGGTACATCCAGAAAAAAACTTTTCCCATGCCGGTTAATAAAGTCCATGTTGTCGAAAAAGCAGGGAGCGCCGCCGCCAGTAGCTACCACGGCCTGCTGGTGTTCCTGCACTAGCGCCTCCAGCGCCTCCCGCTCCAGTATACGGAACCGCTCCTGCCCCTGCTCCTCAAACAGTTGCGCAATACTTTTACCCGTTCTCCCTTCGATATAGGTATCCAAATCTATAAAGGTGTAGCCCAGCCGCCCGGCCAGCTGCCGCCCCAGCGTGGTTTTGCCACTGCCCATCATACCGAGTAAAAAGAGTAGCATATTTTTGAATTACGAATTAGAAGTTATGAAGTATGATTATCAGGTAGGCGGGCAGCGAAAATATAAGGAAAAATATGGAGTATAAGAATCATTTAAAACAAGGCTTTATACCCTGGCTGACTTCCGTTTATACTTGATTGGGTTATACGTTTCCTTCATCATTTATACTCGGGGCAGCAGCATGTTAAGCAGAAAGTGCCACCGCATGCCTGGCATAATCAGCAGGCGCGTGCTCCGGCCGGCAAAGTATAAATCCTGTAAGTTTCATGGATGATCGTTCATTGTTCATTGCTGATTGTTTTCTTCAGCTTGGTTAAAACCGCTCCACTCCAATCTGTGGTATGTGTATTTTTATCAATAGTAGCTTCATCAAAAACTACATTAATCCATGGCACCGGTCCTTGGGGTGAAATCATAAGTCTTCGCCCATCTTCTGAACTGAATACAAGTGTATCTTCTGACTCAACATTCTCCTGAATCTTCTGACCAGGATTAGCCTTCTCTATCTGCCAGTAAGGTTCAGAAGCATCATTTTCTGACTCGCTTTTGTAGCTATAACCGTATACCTCTATTTTATTTATTTTAAATAGAGGATTAACCGTTAAGGAAGACATCGGATGTTGGAGATAACCTTTGTCTGTAATTTTAATATTGGCGGGATATTCTGCTTTGTACAAGCTAATAGTTTCGAAATTATTGCCAAAGTTCGTCTCATCAAAATCGGCTTTCACAATCACGAATTCATCAAGGCCAATAAAGCTCAGGTTAATGGAATCTGTGAATTCATATGTTTTATAGCTAGTGTTTAAATCAACCCCTGAACATCTGATACTTGTTAAAGTTTGTCCGATTAATCTTTCTAAAAGATCAATCTCCTGTACTTTCAGCTTGTGAACCGTATCAATAATATTGAGCATCATACATATAACAATCTACAATACCAATCCATAGCCATCAATCAGCAATTAAACCCTTCACCTCTTCTATACCTGGCGTGTCGTTGTAGTGCCATTTGCCTTTTACGGTGCCGTTTTGCAGCAGCACCAGGCCGGGGTTGGAGCGGATAATGGTCTTGAGCACGGTGCCGTCGCCGAAGTAGTAAGGGGCAGACAGGTTCAGTTCGTGCCGGAACATTTCAAAATCCTGCCCGCTGCTGCTGGTTACCACTATCGGCTGTATGCCATTTTGCTCTGCGGCCTGCACCAGCTTGTTTATACTTTCAAAGTCTTCGCGGCTGGCTGTGGCAACGCTCTGTATAACGATCAGCAGTTTTTTCCCAGTGAAAATCTCCTGTGTAAAATCGCCTTCATCATTCCACACATTAAAGTCTGTGATTTTGGGCCCATCTTCGGGGTTGATGGCGATCATCTCCTTAAACTTATAACTCTCGTCGGTTGGGTATACTTCAAACTCCTGCTCCTCGCCGTTTTTCAGCATCACATACTTGTAACGTAGTGGCGCCGAAGGTTTCATGAGCGCCTGGATGTTGTTGCCGGTTTTGTAAGGCCGGAAATCTACAAAAGGCAGATGCTCGTAGGCGTACCACCCGATGCCTACTGACAGTATAGCTGCCAGTGCCGTAATTGTGGCGCCTGTTCGGGGGCGGGTAAGCGGCGGCAAAAACCGTTGTGTAAACAGCAGCACCACAATCATTACCAGCAATATTAGATCTTTGGTAAATGATTGCCAGGGCGTAAGTTTAATGGCATCGCCGAAGCAGCCGCAGTCGGTTACTTTATTGAAGTAAGCCGAGTAAAAAGTAAGAAAGGTGAAGAACACAATCAGAACCAGCAGCGCTGCCAATATACTTTTAAGCCGCCAGCGCAGCAGCAGCGCCACGCCCAGCACAATCTCCAGCGAACTTAGGAACACAGACAGAAAAAGTGCCAGCGGCCGGAGAGATAGAAAGAAAGGGGCGAAATCTACGGCAAACACTTCGAAATATTCATCCAGCTTAATGGCGGTGCCCACCGGGTCGTTGATTTTAATCAGGCCCGAAAAGATGAATAACACGCCCACAAAAAGCCAGCAGAACTTACTGATAAATTTCATTCTTATTGCGTTAAAGAGTTATAAAGTTAAAGGTTAGAGAGTTAAAGTATAAAACTTACATCTCTCTCAATATCTGCAGGTGGTTTTTAGTCTATAGCTATACTTGCCTCTGGCAAAAGCAGACATTCGCAGGAGCTGCGCACGCTGCGAGGTCTTTATACTTTATTCCGCTGCAAACCCCGACAGTATTAGGGCAAAAACAGCGTAGTTCAGCATGTCGCGGTAGTTGGCTTCCACGCCTTCGGATATCAGCGTCTGGCCTTCGTTGTCTTCAATCTGTTTGGTGCGGTACAGCTTCATCAGGATGATGTCGGTGATAGAGCTTACGCGCATGTCGCGCCAGGCCTCGCCGTAATCGTGGTTTTTAGCGTGCAGTAGCTTAATGTTTTCCTGGATGTGATGCGCATACTGCCGTTCCACTTCTTCCGCCGACAAACTCATCGCAGCATCGTCAGGTAAGCTGAGTTGCATCAGCGCAATCACGCAGTAGTTGATGATGCCCGCAAACTCGCCATTGATGTCGTCGGCTACCAGCTGCTTTCCTTTTTCCTGGATAGAGCGGATGCGTTGCGCTTTAATGAAAATCTGATCGGTGATGGAAGGCAGCCGCAGCACGCGCCAGGCGGTGCCGTAATCCCTCGTTTTCTTCACAAATGTATCTTTGCAGCGCTCTATTACCTGATTATATTCCTGCAGTGTTTGACTAATCAACTTTTTAGGTTTAATTTTAAAGACAATTGACCCACATACCAACATTGGAAGCGAAAGATACGCTTTTTAGCAAAAAAACCACCCTCAACTGCCGCGGAAAAATCCTGCAGCTGGATACGCCGAAGGTGATGGGCATCCTGAACCTGACACCCGATTCTTTTTACGCTGGAAGCCGCCTGAGCTCTGCGGACGAGGCCGTGAAAAGAGCGGAGGCAATGTTGCTGGATGGCGCTGATGTGCTGGATGTCGGTGGTTATTCCAGCCGTCCAGGAGCAGCCGATGTGCCGGTACAGGAGGAGCTGGCACGCATAATACCGGCTATTACGGCTATTACGGCAGCTTTTCCGGAGGCCATACTTTCGGTGGATACTTTCCGGGCCGAGGTAGCGGAAGCGGCCATTGCAGCAGGTGCAGCCATCATCAACGATATTTCGGGCGGGCTGCTGGACGAGGCAATGTTTGAAACAGTGGCGCGGCTGCAGGTGCCTTACATTCTGATGCACATGCGCGGCACGCCGCAAACCATGGCAGGTATGGCCAGGTATGAGGACGTGGCGATAGAAGTTCTGGACGAGCTGCAGGTACAGGTAGCCAGGCTGCGGCAACTGGGCGTAAAAGATATTATACTTGATCCGGGCTTTGGATTTGCCAAAACCATAAACCACAATTTTGAGTTACTTAACCGGCTAAACGAGCTGCGCATACTTGGCTTGCCTATACTTGCCGGGTTGTCGCGCAAATCTATGGCCTATAAATCCCTGGGCATCGGCCAGGCGGATGCGCTGCCTGGCACCATTACACTTAATACAATAGCGTTGCTGAAAGGCGCCGCCATTTTACGGGTGCACGACGTAAAAGAAACTAAACAGACCATAGAACTTTACAAGAAAACAACGCTTTGATATTCTTATTTAACGTAGGGTTTTTAGAAATAGGCTTTCAGGATATCATCGACGTCCTGCTCGTAACGGTGCTGCTGTACCAGTTGTACAAGCTCCTGAACGGCAGCGTGGCGTTAAAGATTTTCCTGGGTTTGCTGTCTATTTACCTGCTGTACCTGGTGGTGCGCGCGGCAGGCATGGAACTGCTTACCATTATACTTGGCCAGTTTATGGGTGTGGGCGTGTTGGCGGCTATTATCCTGTTCCAGCCCGAAATACGTCGTTTTCTGCTGCTGATAGGCAAAACCACCGCCTTTAATAACGAACGCTTTTTCCGGAGCTTTCCGTGGCGGCGTGAGCAGGGTGATAAGATAAGCCTCACACCTTTTATTGAAGCTGCCAAATCGCTGGCCGGCAAAAATACGGGTGCACTGATTGTATTCGCTAAAAGCTCAGAACTGAAGTATTATGCCGAGTCGGGCGATTTGATTGACGCCATTATTTCGAAGCGCCTGCTCATGTCCATCTTCAACAAAAACAGCCCGCTGCACGATGGTGCTGTTATTATAGCGAACAACCGCATTAAAGCGGCCCGCTGCATTTTGCCCGTAACCGAAAATAACGATGTGCCCGCTTCGATGGGTCTGCGCCACCGTGCCGCTATTGGTTTAACCGAGGTAACAGATGGCGTGGTGCTGGTGGTATCGGAAGAAACAGGGCAGATAGCTTTGGTGCGCAACGGCGAAGTATTCCGCAACCTTTCCTCCGCCGACCTCCGCCTCAAGCTCAACCAGTTCCTGTTCGACACCGATCAGAAACCGGCTATATCGCCTGTAGATCAAACTATCAGCACAGTTTAAGATGAGATTATCGTGATTCCGCAGAAGTAGAAATCCGAGGATAGCTATCGGGACAGAACCTGCTGTTACGCGCTCTTCACACATGCAGGTTTAACTGTAAACTGTACAGAAAGCAGGTTATTATACCTCATCTTCGAATTTATACATCTTCAAATTTTCAAATCTACTTATACTGCCCGTCTTTTCCAGGCATACCAGTAAATGCCGGGCCCCAGTACCGGCACAATCCAGAGCACCATCATCCACGTCAGGCGCTTGTTTAAGTTATAATGCGACTTAAAGATAAGATGATAGAGGCTGTACAGAACCAGCAGGTAATTTAGAATGATGATCCAGAAGACTACAGGGTTATGATTGAATAGATTCATGCGTTATGTATACTTTCTTAAAACACCATCTTACAACATTACCAGCCACATTATCTCTTCCGGGTACATCTGCCAGTGCATTCTCCTGCTCTTGCTAACGTTCCGCCGTTACCGATGTTCCAACAAGGTATAAAAAGAAAACCATTCCTGTAGCAACGGAATGGTTTCCTATACTTTCAAGCCAGAGTTAATCTTACTTCAGCACACCCAGCTCCCTGCCTACTTCGGTAAATGCGGCGATGGCCTGGTCGATGTGCGCTTTGTCGTGCACCGCCGAGAGTTGTACCCGGATACGCGCCTGCCCTTTGCCTACCACCGGATAGTAAAAGCCAATCACATAGATGCCTCTGTCGAGCATGCGGGCGGCAAACTCCTGCGCCAGCGGCGCATCGTAAAGCATCACCGGCACAATCGGGTGGTCGCCGGGTTTGATGTCGAAGCCGGCCTCTGTGATTTTCTCGCGGAAATACCTGGTATTCCATTCCAGCTTGTCGCGCAACTCGGTGGTGGCGCTCAACAAATCCAGCACCGCAATAGAGGCGCCTACAATAGATGGCGCCAGCGAGTTAGAGAACAGGTAGGGCCGCGAACGCTGGCGCAGCATATCAATCACTTCTTTGCGGCCGGACGTAAAACCGCCCATCGCACCGCCCAGCGCCTTGCCCAGTGTGCCTGTAATAATATCTACTTTGCCCATTACGTGGTGATACTCGTGTGTGCCGCGGCCGGTCTTGCCCATAAAGCCGGAAGCATGCGAATCGTCCACCAGCAGCACGGCATTGTATTGTTCGGCCAGCGCCACTATTCTATCCAGCTGCGCGATGGTGCCATCCATCGAGAAAGCGCCGTCGGTAACAATAACGCGGTGTTTGGCATTTTGCGATTCCTGCAGTTTTGCTTCCAGATCAGCCATGCTATTGTGCTTGTAGCGGAAGCGCTGCGCTTTGCACAAGCGGATGCCGTCGATGATGGACGCATGGTTCAGTTCATCCGAAATAATGGCCGATTCGGCATCAAATAAAGGCTCAAACACGCCGCCGTTGGCATCGAAGGCAGCAGCATAAAGTATAGTATCTTCGGTGCCGAGAAATTCAGAAAGTTTGCGCTCCAGTTCTTTGTGAATATCCTGCGTGCCACAGATAAAACGCACAGAACTCATACCATAGCCGTGCGTGTCAATGGCATTCTTGGCCGCCTCGATTACGCGCGGGTGCGCCGAGAGGCCCAGGTAGTTATTCGCGCAGAAGTTGAGTACGTGCGGCTGCAGCGTGGTGCCAATATCTGCTCCTTGTGGTGTGGTGATGATGCGCTCTTTTTTGTATAAACCTGCCTCCTGAATTTCGGCAAGTTGCTGTTCTAAGTCTGGTTTTAAGGTTCCGTACATGGTTTGTTTATCGTTGTTCGTGTTTCGTTATTCGCTTTTGAAGTATAAATAAGGGTTAGACGCTTGTCGCATCATCGGTTTCGTCTGGTTTTGGGGGCGGGCGACGCATCACGGGCCTTGGCCGCGGTGGCTTTATACTTTCGGGTGCCTCCTGCTTTGACTCTTCTGATTCGGTTAGCTTTTCCTCATCAGGATTAGGCACTGCAGACGCCGGACGTTTCATAACGGGGCGTGGCCGCGGTGGTTTTGGTTTCTGTTCCTCTACCGGGTTTTGGGCTGGCGTATCTTTTTGCTCCGCCTTTTCTGTTTCAGGCTGTGGCGCATCGGTTGCAGGCTTTTGCAAGGCGGTGGGCCTTTTCATCACGGGCCGTGGGCGGGAAGGTTTGGGTTCTTCAGCCGCTTCTGTCTGATTTACAGCAGGTATAGCCGTTGTTTCCCGGGGTTGCTCTTCCGCCGGCTTTTGCAATGCTGCCGGCCGTTTGATGACAGGTCTGAGGCGCGCCGCAGGTTTTGCTTCTCCTGCTTCAGTTGGCGGTGCTGTAGCTTGCGCTGATTGATCTGTAGTTTCTTCTGGCGCCGCTTCGGGTTTAGGTATAACCGGCCGCCTGATAACGGGACGTGGCCGTGCAGCAGCCGGCTGTTCCTGATTTTCTGATACTTTCTCAGTAGCCTCGTCCGCAGCGGCTGGCTTTGGCGGCACGACGGCGCGGCGTACTACTGGCCGTGGCCTGGCAACCGGTTTTCCTTCGGATGTTTCCTGTGGAACAGCGGGTTGTACCAAAGTTTCCGGAGGAGTTGCCGGAACGCTGGCAGCAGGTTGTGGTACCGCCCGGCGAGCGGCGGCTGGTTTAGGAGCCGCTATAACCGGCGAAGGTTTCCGAATATCGTCCTCTGCCAGATGATATCTTAAGCGCACGTTGTTGAGTACCATCTTTACGGATACATAAAAGCTATTGGGATGCATCTGCGCATACATCTGCCCCCATGCTGCAAATTGCGCAGGCTCTGCTGCCTCAAAAGCTGCCTTATTTATCCGTTTCTTTATCAGGTATTCTTCAAACGTCATATCAATGTTGGCTACCCGCAGCAATTTACGATTTCAGGCGCACATAGGCTATTATTCTGCTGCCTGGCGGTGAGCTCTCTACAAATATAATAAAATCCGTTTGCGATTTATTACTTCTCCCTGATCCGCATGAAGGCAGGGCTGCGTCAGGAAAGGCCTTTTATGGTGCATCTTTTATACAATACCTGCTTCTGTACCTGTTCCCTGGGCTTTCTTGAGGCGCATCTTTTAGTATTGCCCCGAAATCAGTTACTTTGTGCAACGATTAAAGGGTAAAAATGGCAAACACAAGTGACAAGGTATTGGTGATTGGCGCCTGCGGGCAGCTAGGTTCAGAACTCACCCTGGAGCTACGAAATATGTATGGCGGCGCAAACGTGGTGGCAGCAGATGTTGCAGCACCCAAACAAGCCGATTTACGCGACTCCGGCCCATTTGAGAAAGTAGACGTACTGGATATCAACGTGCTGGCCAGCCTGGCCGCTAAGTATAAATTCACCCATATTTATCATCTGGCAGCTGTGCTCTCGGCTACCGGCGAAAAGAATCCCAAGTTTGCCTGGCGCCTGAACATGGAAGGCCTTTTTAACGTGCTGGATCTGGCGCTGGAGTACAAAGTACACAAAGTATACTGGCCCAGTTCTATCGCCGTTTTTGGCCCAAACACACCGCGCCACAATACACCGCAGCATACCATCATGGATCCGAACACGGTGTACGGCATCAGTAAACAGGCAGGTGAGCGCTGGTGTGAATATTATTTCGAGAAGTATGGCCTGGATGTACGCAGCCTCCGCTATCCCGGTCTGATTGGCTACAAAGCCTTGCCCGGCGGCGGCACCACTGATTACGCTGTGGATATTTACCACAAAGCGCTGGAAGGTGAAAAGTACGAATGCTTCTTGAGTGAAAGCACCTACCTGCCGATGATGTACATGCCCGATGCCCTGAAAGCAACCCTCAACTTGATGCACGCACCCATGGAACAAGTTAAAGTACGCAGCTCCTATAATTTGGGTGCTATGACCTTCTCTCCGAAAGAAATAGCCGGTTCTATTCAAAAATATATACCTGATTTTGAAATTGCATATAAGCCGGATGCCCGCCAGCAAATCGCTGACTCGTGGCCGCAAAGCATAGACGACAGCGCCGCGCGGCAAGACTGGGGCTGGAAACCCGCCTACACCCTGGATGCTATGACGCACGACATGCTCGAAAATCTTAAGAAACAAAAAGAAGCGCACGTCCTTTAGAAAATCAAAGTATAAATACGCTAGAAAAGGTAAATATAAAAGCAACTCACATTGCTTTTATATAGTTTAAAAGATGTTTTGCGGCATAACCTTCTCCTCCAAAGCCAGTTTATACCTTAGCAAAGTATAACTGCCATGATTGTAAATACCATACCTGAAGGCTGGGAAATTATTTACCAGCAGGCGCACGGGATATTGGCCGCGCAGCTGGCTTTTTGCCTGCAACCCGCGCTGCAGTGTCCGCACTGGCCCGAAACCATTGTTGCCATAGCCAACCACGACAACCGACAGAAAACCTGGCAGGGCCGTGATGGCCTGACGCCCGCCGGTGCTCCTGCCGATTTCACATTACTTCCCGTTACGCTGGAGCAAGCCAAAGCTCTCATGCATGCGGTCCATTTTCAGAGCCAGTGGGTGGTTCTGCTCACCTCTATGCACATGAGCTACCTTTATGAGAGCCAGAAGGGCCAAAGCAAGGACGCCGACAGTTTTGTGCAGGAACAACAGGATCTGCAACATAGTCTTCGCCAACACCTCGGCATCAGCAAAGATGCAGCCGCGAAAGCCTACGCCATAATGCAATGGTGCGACCGCCTCTCGCTTATACTTTGCCGCAACGAACTGCCTGCCGGCGAACGCCACCTGGAGATAAGCACGGGCCCGGACGGGGAAGTATATTTTGTAAAGCAGCGTGCAGACGAATCTTTGCACGTAGAACCCTGGCCTTTTGCCCAACCGCAACTGGAGGTACAGGTAGAGTACCGGATATTGGAACAACTGCAGTTTAAAAACGATGCCGAACTGGCAGAAGCCCTGCACCAAGCCGCAGTAAAGAATAAAAAATGGTTTTTCAGGAAGCAATAAACCGTATAGAACCATCAGCTTTATACTTGCCTGTATAGCAGCGCCCTGCCACTATTGCCATATTATAAGTGAACGTACCGTGTGTGCAAGCATTTTAGAATAACCCTCGCCTGTAAATAGCTGAAGTTAAAAAGCTGTCGTAACTTGCTCCGCTATTTTTATACATTATCCTACACGTGAGAAATTTAAACTTCCATTACCTCTTTTTTATACTGCTTCTCTCTGCCGGAATGCTTGCGCTGCCTGGTTGCTCCAGCACTGAGAAACTGAATGCGACAGCTCCCGCTACGACCACCACGGCGCCTGTTTATCAGCCCAGCCTTTCTTCTGTTACTGTGCCTGTGTCGGTGCCTGTTACCGCAATTGAGCAGCGCCTGAACCAGGAACTGAAAGGCGTACTTTACAAGGATGATAAACTGGAAGGCGATAATGTGGCCGTAACCATTACTAAAAACGGCCTGATGCGTGTGCGTGCTGACAAAGACAAAATATACTTCAGCGTGCCGCTACACATCTACGCCAAAGGCCGCTGGAAGTGGGACCCGTGCAAGCTCTGTCCGGCCATCGACAAAACCGAAGACACCAGCTTTGACATGGTGATTAACACGGAAAGCAAAGTCAGCCTGACAGAAGACTATAAAATTAACACCGTAACCAGCGGCGACTTCGAATGGGGCGATACCAAACCTACGATCCAGCTTGGTCCGCTCACTATTGGCCTGGCCCGTTTTGTGGAGCCTGCTATGCGCAGCCAGATGGACAAGCTTACCAAACAACTGGATCAGGAGCTGCAAAACCGCCTGAATATCCGCCAGTACGTATCGCAGGCATGGGTGATGATACAGGAACCGATAAAACTGGACGACGGCATGAACGCCTGGCTATCTGTTGTGCCGAAACAAGTGCGCATGACGCCGCTTCAGGCCCGAAACGGCAATCTGAGTACCAGCATCGGCATTTCTTCCTACATCACCGTCACAACCAATGGCAAACCCGCTATCCAGCCGGATAAAATCCTGCCAAAGCTGATTGTGGACAGCCGCCTGAGCGACGATATCCGTATTGGGCTGACAGCAAACATCCCTTACGAGCACGCCAGCAGGCTGCTGCAGGCGCAGGTTGCCGGACAAACTTATACTTTTGATGATGGCAAAAGCAAGTTGATGATAAACGATGCAGCTATAGCGCCCGGAGGCGAGCAACTGGTACTGATGCTGGATGTGAACGGCAAAACCAAAGCCGGCCTTTTCTCTAAAAAAGTTGTGGGCAAGGTATACCTGCGCGGCACGCCTTATTACGATGCTGCAACCGCCTCCATTAAAGTGCGCGATGTAGATTATGACCTCGACACAAAGGACAAGCTGCTGAATACGGCCAGTTGGCTGGCTAAAAATAAGTTTACGGACATGATAGAGGAGCAGGTAAGCTTTCCGGTGCAAAGCCAGCTAAACGATGCCAAAAAGATGCTGCAGGCCACCCTCAACCAGCAAAGCCGCATAAACGAGTCGCTGCTGCTAAAAGGCACCATTCAGGAAATCACACCAGATAACATTTACCTGACACCCGAAGGTATAAAAGCCGTTGTAAATGCCACAGGTACACTAACTGCTACAGTGGATAAGCTATAGTCTGGCATCAGACAAAGGATTTTTTTGATAAAGGAAAAAAGAAACAGGACAAAGGACATAAGGCAGAAGAACTATATCTTAAAAGTCTTATGTCCTTTGTCAAAATGTCTTTTGTCAAAAAATCTTTTAAAGCAGAAACTCAAAGCTTCTCTACCGGCGTGGAACTGTTAAAAACGGCATCGGACACCGAGGCTGGCGCGGCAATGTGGGTTAGCTTGAATTCACCTTCGGGATTGCTGCGGTCGCTAGCCAGTTTTATACTTCCGTAATCTTTATAATCGCTCCAGCGGCGGGTAAAGCCGGGTTCGGTGTCGGCGGCGTTTTTAAAATACGCCCACTGGGTAACCATGCCTTTGTCTTTATCTACCCATAATTTATACTTGTTCTGCGGCGTCAGGCCTACACTATCAAAGGTCATTTGCAGCACATCGGCTTGCGTTCCGTCCATTGTTTTATCCTCTCCCAGATAAGCCAGGTGCACGCCGTCGTCCTGTAGCTTAAAGGGCATCACCAGCCAGTAAGAGTTGTTTATCCAAAGGGCATAAGCCTGTTCCAGCACTTCCTTTTTCTTTGCCGGGTCCTGCATCTCCTGCCCTGCCACGTATACTTTACCCTCTTTTGTATCTGTGTCGATAATGGCTACCAGGCTATCCATCTCCCACCGGAATTTAGCCTGCTGCTTATCCCAAATCTGATATTGGCCATGGAAAGTCCAGGCAAGGTAGCGGGTGTCGTCCCAGCCTTTTTGGCCGCCCATGTTGTCCATTACCTTATCGGCGATGGCTTTGGCCTTTGAATCGATTGTCGGACTTTGGCATTTCACCAGCGGCAACACCGCCAGCCAAAGCAAAATCATTAGAGCAGGATGTCTTTTCATAGTCTTTGTTCCTATGTTTCAGGATGATAGCAATATACGGAAATCCGGGAATTTATAGCTAATCCGCCAGTGCCGTAGTAGGCAAACGGCAGGTAAATTTAACCTCAGGCAAAAACAGCCGTATCAAAACAGCACAACAACTATAAACAGCACAACTACCAGCTATGGCCAAATTTACTTTTAAAGAAATCCTGCCCATGTTTAAAACATCGATTGGCGGATTTACAGACAGCAATGCACTAAGCCTGGCAGCTGCACTGGCATTTAACGCTATTTTTTCTATCCCGCCGCTGCTCATTATTATTATACGCGCGGCCGGGGTTTTCTTTGGTGATGAAGTGGTGTCCGGCAAGCTGGCCGACCAGTTATCCGGTGCTATAGGGGAAGGAGCCGCCGAGGGCATACAAGCGATCCTGAAGAACGCTAAATTTAGTGGCGCGGGCGGCATAGCCTTCTGGGTTGGCCTGGGCACGCTGATATTTGCCTCCACCACCTTTTTTGCCACCCTGCAACAGTCGCTTAATACCATCTGGAACCTGAAGGTGAAGCCCACGAACAGCATTCTGTATATGCTTCGGGAGCGTGTTTTCTCTTTCGGCATTATCCTGAGCATTGCACTGCTCCTACTGGTCTCCTTTGTTATCAGCGCGGCTATCTCTATTCTGAGCGGCTACCTGACCAAGTTTATTCCCGATATTGGGGTGTGGGTGATTAAACTGGTGGACTTTGTGGTATCGATAGGACTGATTACCCTGTTGTTCGGGCTTATTTTTAAATATCTCCCCGATGCCATTATCCGCTGGAAAGACACACTGATTGGCGCCGCTGTTACAGCTTTACTCTTCACGATTGGTAAATTTCTGATCAGTTGGTATATCGGCACCAGCGACCCCGGCTCAGCTTATGGCGCCGCAGGCTCTGTTATTATTATACTTATCTGGATTTACTATTCTTCGATGATCGTGCTCTTTGGTGCGGAGTTCACGCAGCAGTATGCCGACAGGTTCGGGCAGCATGTACGGCCTAAACCGCATGCGGTGTTTGTAGAAGAGCGCGAAGTAGTAGTAGATAATGACGATGTGGGCAAAGGCCGCCCCAAAGCCGAAGGCAGGTTTAACAAGAAATAAGGCAGGAAGACTGCTTAGATATTAGACGCTAGTATCCAGATGTTAGACTTGTTTATTCAGTTACAGTTAAGCTATTTAAAAACTCATAAAGTATAAAACCCTGCTCAGATATCTGGGCAGGGTTTTATACTTTATAACTATATTGTTTATACTTCTTGTTATCCCTTTTGCGCCTGGTTATGCAGGTTGCTGCTGTTTTACGGCTAATTGTCCGCAGGCGGCATCAATATCTTTGCCACGGCTGCGGCGCACGTTTACCTGCACGCCACGGTCGGCCAGGTAATAAATAAAGTTCTGCCAGCGTTCTTCGTCCGTGTTCTGGAAATCGGCATTCTCAATAGGATTATACTCTATGAGGTTAATCTTGCAAGGTATAACTTTTGAGAACTGTAGCAGTTCCTCGGCATCCTGCAAGGTGTCGTTAAAGTTGTCGAATACGATGTACTCATACGTTACTTTGCGGCCCGTAACCTGGTGGTAGTGCTTCAGGGCATCGATGATTGCCTCCAGTGAATTGGTTTCGTTGATAGGCATAATCTGGTTGCGCTTCTCGTCGTTAGCCGCGTGTAGCGACAGCGCCAGGTTGGCTTTCACGCCATCGTCGGCCATCTTTTTTATCATCTTGGCAATACCTGCCGTGCTCACCGTAATGCGTCGCGCCGCCATGCCCAATCCATCATGCGCCGTAATGCGTTCAATGCTCTTCATTACGTTGGCATAGTTCAGCAATGGTTCGCCCATGCCCATGTACACGATGTTAGAAAGCGGCTCGCCATACTGCTTTATACTTTGCTCGTTGATACGCACCACCTGATCGTAAATTTCGGATGCATCGAGGTTGCGGATACGATCCATGTAGCCGGTGGCGCAAAACTTGCAGGTAAGCGAGCAGCCCACCTGGCTCGATACGCAGGCCGTTTTGCGCTCGTTATGCGGAATCAGCACACCTTCCACAATGTTGTTGTCGTGCAGCCTGAAAGCAGATTTAATAGTGCCGTCGTTGCTCAGCTGCTGGGTAGCCACCTGCACCGCGTTAATGGCAAAGTGCTGCTCCAGTTTTTCGCGCAGCGCCAGGCTCACGTTGTTCATCTCCGCAAATGACTGCGCCGCGTGCTTCCAGAGCCATTCGTAAATCTGTTTGGCACGGAATGGTTTTTCGCCCTGCGCTACCAGCCACGCCTTCAGGTCATCCAGCGTTAGCTTCCGGATGTCCTTCTTGTTGATGATATCTATATCTGCAATCAAATTCATACTGCAAAATTACAAAATTTCGTCCGTTTTAGTTTCAATCTTTTCCTTTACTTCACTGGGCAGCGACACGAGCTTGCGTGATTTATAATCAAAGCATAACATTCCCGTTTTTGCACGGGCCACTTCTTTGCCATCCTGGTTTAATACTTTGTAGGTGATATCAAATCCATACTTGTTCAGATCGTTGAAAGCCATTTTTACAGTAAGTATGTCGCCATAAAAGCCTTCGCCTTTGTACGCAATCGCCACATCAGCCATAATTAAACTGGTGCCGCCCAGTTCCAGTTCGCTGTATCCGAAGTGGCGAAGCAACTGCAGGCGCGCCTCGTGCAGGATAGAAAGCAGCGCGTCGTTGCCCAGGTGGCCGCCATAGTTCAGGTCAGTGATGCGGACAGGTATGGTCGCCTCAAATTGCGTGTGTGCGGGTATTACTACGTGTATGCGTGCCATGTATGATTGTTTATTAGTTTTCAATAAGTATAAGCACAAAATTAGCTCAAGTCATACTCTCCCTCTTTGTCATTCTGGAAGAAACTTGGTAGCAGGGAAGTTAAGCCTTTCCGGCTTGCTCACAAGATCTTTTCAGGATGACAAGAATAATATGAGCGAACTCTTGTACCTATACTTAATCATTTCCTTCCGTTGTTAGTGTCATTACTGGCAACTTATACTTGGGCATTAGGCGATCTTAGGGGTTAAAATGTTGAATGACTGTAAGAACAATTACTGCGAATTAACAATTAAGCAATTTAGTAATTCAATTATTAACCTGTTGCAGCCTGCGCTTTGCTGTGCGTACCTTTGTAAAGTAATACAAAAAAGATGCACCTCGAAATACGACAGACCAGAGATGGCTCTAACACGCTTTACGTGCCTGAGCTAAACGAGCATTATCATTCGGTGCACGGGGCCTTGCAGGAGTCGCAGCATGTGTTTATCAAATACGGACTGGCGCATGTGCTGCCATCCAGGAAAGATATAAAAATCCTGGAGGTTGGTTTCGGCACAGGACTTAATGCCATACTTACGTTTCCGTTTGCGCTGGCACAAAAAGCTTTTATCCAGTACGACACGCTCGAAAAATTTCCACTTTCGGCGGAAATAGTAGCGCAGCTGAAGTACAACCAGCTTATACTTAACCCAGAGCTGTACGAGGTTTTCCTGCAGATGCACCAGGCACCCTGGAACGAGCCTGCAAGGCTTATTCCATACTTCACCCTGCAGAAAATCCACGAAACGCTACAGGAATTCAGCCCGCCCGACGCATACTATGATCTGGTATACTTTGATGCCTTTGCCCCTGAAAAGCAACCCGAACTCTGGGCCGACGCCATGTTTATCAAATTGTTCAGGGCAATGCGGCCGGGCGGCGTGCTGGTAACGTATTGCGCCAAAGGCTCTTTTAAGCGCAGCCTCAAAGCGGCAGGTTTTGAAATAAAGGCGCTGCCGGGTCCACCAGGCAAGCGCGAAATGACGCGCGGCACCAGGCCATTTGTGGCAGTGTAGTATAAACCGCGCCGGCAGCCTCCCCGCCGGAAAAAATACCTCAATTGCGTTATAGACAGCGACAGAACTTATCGGAAAATTAATTAAGAAAACCACCCCTAATCCCTCCTTGAAAAAGGCTACGCTTAGGACACAAGTATAAAACAAATATGTTCATACTTCAAGTTTTCAACTTGGAGTAGAAATGATGCCAGTTTTCAACTGGCGAAGCTATACAAAACGACACACGCCAGTTAAAAACTGGCATCATAATAGCTCCAAGTCACAGACTTGAAGCATATATAAGAATGTGTCCTTATTGTAGCCTTGAAAAAAGGAGGGGAATTTTATTTGCATTTTTTGTTAAAGTCTTTTCAACAAGTTGATTTACCGCAAGCCAGCACCAGATTGTTATACTCTGGAATAACAAATACAAAATATATTCCACCAACCCAATTGCACCAAATTAAACAACAAGTATACTCTGGTTAAAAATATTTTTTTGTCTGGTTTGATGATTAAAGCAAGTATAAAGCTTTATAGGCAAGTATAAATTTGTATTTTTTACTACTATCATATCTTGTTTATTAAAATAAAATTGTAACTTTCCGGCAGATAAACCTGTTAACTTTTAGCCCGGCCCCATGAAAAACATTATCAAAAAAGTCATACTCCCGAAAGACATCTTTAAAAAAGCAATGAAGCCTTTTTTGCCAACTTATGAAGTGGTTTGCACCAATTACCAACTGATACCGGGTATGCCGGTAAATGGAAACACATCGAAGCACCGGTTTGAAAAAGGAGCCTCCAAAGAAGCCCGTACTTTTTATGTGAAGGTGATAAACTCTGACATGACGAAAACGATGGCGCCGGTGGAAGTGCATCTGAAGCGCCGCGGCAAAATAATTGAGAAAACAGCGTTCGGCCCTATAGATGATCTGAAGAAGTATAAGATAAACTACAAAGGCTAAGTATAAATGCTGCCAAGTATAAAATGGCCCTTCCGGTATAGCCGGAAGGGCCATTTCGTTTTCGGTTATTCCAGATAAAACTCAACTACCCTGAACAACTGCAGGCATCAACTGTAAACGCACCTATCATGATGCTGCCATTTCGATAATACCAGAAATGTATTATCTTGTATGCGTCAACTTATACTTACCCGAGCCGCATGCAAACCGACAAAGAATCGCACAGTGCCTTTGCTTATATAAAATATGAAGGAGCGCTGGTAGAAGACGGATTTTTAGATGCCCGAAAAGCTGGTGAAGCACTGCTGGGCATTGATGTGGCGCTGCGGTTTTTCATAAATCATGAAGATCCTGATTTACTGAGAGCCGACTATGACATACCTGTGCGGGTAAATAAAGGAAGCTGGGAAGCCCTCTTTTTAGAAAACTTTGATGCTTTGCTGCTCGAAAAGGCTGTTAGTCATCAGGCCGGCAGGTTTTTCGATACAGATTTAGAGGAGTTGGCTGGAGGCGGTTTTCAGGAATTTGGCTTCAAACCTATCTTCAAAAATGCTTTTAAAGGCA
>Ga0210040_10003553_pt1 | contig 21000 bp, 9 predicted proteins | sample CryGeyCG12114_NA_FD_185462 | JGI IMG/M metagenome (GOLD analysis project Ga0210040, IMG submission 185462) | Groundwater microbial communities from aquifer - Crystal Geyser CG19_WC_8/21/14_NA (SPAdes) (version 2) | ecosystem: Environmental > Aquatic > Deep subsurface > Groundwater | place: USA... | reverse complement strand
TTAGTTAGTTAGTTAGTTAGAAACTATTTAGTTTTGTAGTATTAAGGATTCATAAGTTCCATGGAGTGAGTGACTGACTGAGTGAGAACGGGCTGGGCATTTTCATCCACTCGTTCCGTAGACTGGATGATAGAACTCCCGCAGCACTATTCATAATAATCATTTCTCATCTCCCTTTCTCTATACACCTTTCTAGCCGTTAGTTAGTTTTGGAGATTCGTCAAAGCACAAAGACTGCAATTGTATCACAGCGGGATGAAATTGCTACACAGGCATGTGTATAGATGGATTTTCTCGCACCATTCCGCTTTTGGTTTCATAACTTTATCATTTTGTATTATCAATAGGGAAATTTACAGCCAGGAACATAAGTCATGCTATATATACTATCTTGCTATCTAAATCTATATTTTTCACAATATTATACTGTGACTAATGAATTTTGACCTCTAAAAATGAACTGACAAACTAAAATGTATTTAGCTCCTAAAGCGAACCCATTTGAGTGAAAGTCGCATACAAGGATAGACCAGGGGAAAACCACACATGTGAATTAATTTGGCAAACGTGTTGACAGATACAGAGCACACAAAGACCCGTGATGGTCCTTTAGTCAGTTATTAATAAGCAAACAAATCAATAAAGAGTTGTATGATTGCTTTAGGAGAATTTGAAACTGTATGTACATGAGTACGGCTTTGTGGTTATTTCCAGTGAATGCTGATGAACTTGTGCAGCAGCAGCAGTTGGTTAGTTAGAAAGGGAGACAGATTCGTTGCCAAAAAGGAATGGGAAACTAACCAACTAAATACAACGTGGGATGTACTATGTGGAGTGAGTGAAAGTGAGGTCCCCTGGAGAGGAAACCACAAAACAAACACATAGATGAATTCAATTAAGACATAGGGAAACAAGCTTTTGTGCCCAGAATAAGGATAAAATCCACACAGACTACTCTATAATACTGTATACAGTGGAGGAAAAAGAATGGCATCATCATCCCATGGATTATTATATTCCATATACAGGGGCAACAGAGTCATCTCTCCATCATTGGCTTGGGGCCTTTTATTCTGATGAGAATATGAAAATTTTACAACATTGGGCTCAAACAGTAGCGAAATTCCAAATATAATGAGCTCGATGGTTCGGACAAAAGTTTTCAGAGTGGAAAAAGATGATGTCTCCAGAGATTAGATGGAACTTTTGTGTATCTAAGTTTAGTTGGTTAGTTTAGTTCTGACGAGAGCAAACAACATATTTTATACGTTCACTTTTTTGTGTGCTACCCTGTGTAGATTGTAGATCCCCTAGATAATAGACGAGGTGGATGATACAAACTGTAATTATTATTGTTTTCCCTGTTATGTAGTGAATGAGTTTTGCAATTTTGTGTCAACCGAGGGAAGAGAATTTTTCGCCTACATATGTTTTCTACATGAATAATTTATGATATAATCACTTAACAGTTGCTCATTTTTTCTTGCTGCGTAAAGATCTATATCAGTTTTTAGGATTTCTTATAGTTAGTTAGTTAGTTGGCTATGCTGCTGATTTGTTAGTTTCAATTAATTGCTATGTTAATTGAATTCAGTGAGTCTGAAATAAGATTTTAACTTGATTACATGCTAAACGGTTTTTTTTTCACTCTTTGAATTGTATGGTGTCATGTTTTTTCCCTAGTGCTGACTGCAAATGGAAATTGGTGTTGGTGTTACAAAGCTACATGGTCCAGTCACTCCCACAGATACATTCTTCTCTTTTATCTTTTTGTGCGTGATTTCTACTTTTTTTCTATTTGGCTACACAAAAGGAATGAGTCCCGTTGACTGGGTGAGAAAAAATGGCAAATGCAGTCAGTTACTCCCTTTGTAATACACAAAGTAACAAGCATATAAGTTTTTTGTATTTTCCCTGCTATCCAATCCAATATCTTAGGTTTTTACAGTCTGGCTATACTAGTGAGTGTGACTCACTACAACTTGTGATCTTTTGGACAAAACCTTTTTCACTTTCAAAAGTCATCCGCACTTTACATACATATGGTTCTCTCTCACTTACCAACTCGTTTTATAATACAACTGTAGCAAAAAAAAATCCACTGATCCCTTTGAAAATATGCATCGCCTCTCAAAATGTAAACACAAGTTTAAATCAGTTTCCCCAAAAAAAGGCAATCGACATCAGTCTGACTTTGAGTTTGTTGAATTTCCCATCCCCAAGGGAAAGTGATGGAAATAAATGGAATCCATTGTTGTCCAAAAGGACTTGTTGTGTTAACAAAACTGATAAGTCTCTTACTATGTACAAGCATTTCGTTACTCGAAAAGGTTTCAATACAAAGTCCTCATCACACGCAAGAAATCGTATTTCAAGTACTCTTGCATAAAAAATGGCAGATAGCCCAGCAAAATAAATATATTCCCTTACTAAATCCAAAATCCCAATCTAACTAACATCACCAATAATAAGTAACAACGTCAAACATTCTTTTTTTTACCAACCCGTCACCAAATGATAATAATAACTCATATGCAAGTCGCCATACCATATAGTGCAATAAATCTCCATAAATTAATAGCCCTGTACCCAATAACACGGACACAAAAACGCAATAGATAAAATTGTCAATAAAACCGGTGAGGAACACAAAGGAGGATCAAAGAATGCTACCATAGACCAAAGCAGCAAAAAAATATTTATTGATGCTGGTTGAGCCTGATACATAAGTTGGTCATAAAAACCTTTAGTTGGAACATCATTATTCGAATTGAATTGACCCTGTCTATAGCTGCTGCACCGAACCCAATCCCAATGCAAACAAAACATACTATTGGTGATGACAGAATGCTGTATCCCTTATCATCATCCGAGAAGCATCCCTATACTATGATCTCTTTATTATTATCCATCCTTCATTTCATAACCAACAAACTAACTAACTAACTTACACAGGATTTTTATCATCATTCCCATCTGCCTTTGCATGGAAAGTGCAGCTACTATATAACTTTATTCGGTTTTAATGTGACCCTGATTATGATTGTGTGCAGTCGGAAGGAATTACATGGTTCGTCAATATCCTTATAGTATGACGAGAGAGAACTATAATATCATATGTCCGTCCCTTCGGTGTTTGTCCGTGGTACGGAATAAATAAAATGGTCCAACTGACACAGTTGTATGATCACACCTAATATAATCCTTGTCTGTATGGGGCCCTTTCCATAGAATGTATGCAGCATTTCTGAAAACTAACCTTTTAGGTATAGTGGCCCACCAATTATTATTATCATCATGGTGTACATACCACATATAGAGACATGAGGTGGCATAAGAAAAGCCCTTTTATGAGACTTTGGTTCACACTAGACACTATGGAGCCGGACGACACAAAATTAGGTGGCAGTATATGCGTAGCAAAAAAATGTAGAGTGAGAAAGCATCATAAATAATTTGTTTTTGTTACAGGATACAGAACAATGTTTATCACGGACTGATGATTATTATTATGTGATGTACTCAGACTGAACAATGAATAATATTTAAGTACTGGTTTTTTCTTATAGCTTCCAATGGAAAGAAAACGATATGTATCTAGTGTAAATAGAACACACTAGCTATATAACAAAATATTGATTGAGAGCCGACATTTGAAACCAAGTAAGGATAAAAAGGGAGATATTATTTTTCTTCCATTATGTCCAGTCATGACCTACAGTGATGTACCGTGAAATCGTCGAAAACAAAAAGAGCCACTCATGTTCATGTGTGTTATGCATGTAACCGTTTAAAAATGTGTTCCGGAGAAGATATTTATTACTGGTGGAGTGAAAAAAAAGGCTTCAAGCTTTAATTTAAGAGTCAATAGGGTGTCTATGTTCTAACTAACTATCTACTCGTAAAGATTGTGTTACTTTTCCCTTGGAGTACTAAATTTGACTGATTTGTTTGCCAAGAGGGAAATGGTCGGAGAATGATTTTTTGTCACAAAAAACAACGTTTGAAGGGACATTTTTAGTTTCTTCTTGCATGTGTATTAGTAACTAACTAACCAGCAAAGCGTTGGGATGCACATTTAACTTTATGTGTATCTGCCATTTGGAAAAATAACCTATTAATTACTGATACTGTACAAACATGCATACATGTGTGTAAGCATGACCAACCACTGTTTTAATGCCGTCCTGAAATTATGAAATAGCAATGTCACTGGGCTTTTCCCTTAATTACTGCTATTTTTGCGTATTATCAGTTCAAGCCATACTTTTTTGAAAGACTAGGCTGCCGATATGCAAGCAGTATATGCATGGAATTACATTTTTTCAATCCTATCATAACTGTAAACCATCTGAATTCGTTTCCATATAATCATATTGTTTCAAATTTTAAGGCTAAAAACGGGGAACAAAAGAGTGAATGAACTCTGGAAAAAGATAGAGAGATAAAGTGACACCCTATGAGAGCTCATTTTGCAGGGACAGATGAAGAGTGAAAAAAAGTGGTTGAGACTGATTGATCTTTCTGAGCAAAAGAAGAGCATAGTGATTTCTTGGAATGTAATGTGAGCGACACTTTACCAACTTCTGTCCAAATCATCATAAGAATAAAAGGAGCTTACTGTTCTCCACGTTCCACAGGGGGTCCCAGGAAGTCCTCAAGGGACCACGCCCGGGTTCACGTGTTGCACTTTAATTTAACAACATCTGCTTCTTATCTATGTATGTGTATTCCTGAGGACTTCTTAAACACTGCTATGGAAAATCCAAGTTTCGTTCTACATATATTACTTACTACGATTCGTTTTCCTTGCCACATTTTATGATTTCCTTATTCACAGACTAGACACAAGATGTGTAAAGTTACAGTTATCTCTAAGGTTTTTTTCATACGGCAACAAAAGTGTGCTACACAATCTTGACATCTAACATTCACTGTTTTAGGATAATTCAAGTAATCGCGAAAGTTTGTCAGAGTAGAAGTGAATAGGATGAAACTATATCCGGAACGAGAAAGGAATATTGACCATAAGGAATATTTGGGGACCTATGCACGAATGCGGTGTAAATGATAAAGGGAGAAGATAAATTGACAGGCATAGTAGATTGACTCTTTACATGACATTGGGAGAGAGCCGGAAATCGTATCCTACAGATAGCTCTCACTGGAGACACAAAGTGGACACTATCGATTTAATAATGGAGTAAGGTAAGAAGTTATTGAGTACGTGGTCGTGTAAATATGAATGGAGTGAATAGTCGCAAATCCATTTATATATAAGCTCTTGGATTACTACTGTCTTTTACGAGCTTGCTTACATTGTCCAGTACTTCATGTATTATTAATTTGCACCCTGCATTGGTATTCAATCTTAATTAGGAATCATATACGAAAATCTTCCATAAGAATCTATGTTGCAACACTTCCACCAAAACTTTGACCTATAGTCTCAAGTTAAGCTATCTAAACTTTAGAATTTTTTTTTTACTGGACGTCAAAGCCAAATATTATATCCCAAGGTAAGAAAATTGTCAAAGTAGATGGGAAAAATGACAAATCGGGAGTCATCAATTTTCCCATCCCATTCTCAATTACCCACCACACAAATAACACACACACACAATGTGCATATGATTATTATTATTTCTGGACTAAGGGGAAACTCATAAAGTGGTTTTCCTCACCTTCTCTCATTACATTGAGCAAATATAGTTTTGCCTGTCTTTTTTCTTTGGTCAGTCACTCTAGCTAAAATGAATAATAGTATATACATAACATACGGCTCTCTATAGTAAATTACTTGGTTAGTTAGTTAGTATGTATTGTTAATTCAAAGGACGCAAATATTATTATATGGAACTCATTTCGTTTCCCGTCTTCAAAAGAGAACAAGAGTCTTTCGTGTCACTTGTCAAGCCACCGAAAAAGGGGAATGCCGAACAAGAACGTGGACAACGCATCACTTTATCATTATCTTTTCCTATGGGCCACTCAAAGGCATGAAAAGAAAAGTGACCCCTCAATCTTTTTCTTAACTCCTTTGTGTAACTAGATTCCCTTTCGTCCACTTGGGTATACGATAGTTAGTTAGTTAGTTAGTTAGTTACTATATGTGTATGGCTATTGATTCCTTGTGTTGGTCTACTTTTCAGATTGCATTATATATGTATCTACGGTTGAAGCACACAAAGTTGTAGCAATACAGAAATCCACAGGGATAGTGATGAACGATGATAAATTGTCTATCAGTTAATGGAGCTAGCATTATTAGAAAGAAAAAAGGATTTTTTCCATTTTATTTTTGACTGGTTTGGAGAAACAACACCACATATACTTGCATATAGTCTGAAATAGTCAATTGAATAGATTCGTACGTTCAGATTTTTCATTCAATTGTGTTGGTTTTAGTTGCAAGTTGGAAAGTTGTATGCATAGATACAATTTATTGAGTTTAAAACCCCTTGAGACTTGAATAAGGAAGGGAAACAATGAATGAACATTTTGGAATTTGTGGTCACTTGGTGTATACTAACTTGTATGGATCATATAGAGGATTTAAGAAAAGAATGATCCCATGTGCGTGTGTAGGTCACACAGAAAGTAATTGTAAGTAGCTAATCCTTTGCATTTGAATGCACACATCTGAATACGTTACACGTTTCATTCATAAATAAATGCTATAGCCAAGGATGTATGCATGATTGAGCAATGATTCTGCTCACGGGTTTCAGTTACTTGGAAACCTGTGATGTCAAATCGGTGATTGCTTTTGTTAAACAATGGGCAAGAAATTCATTTCACAATGGATAGAAATCAATAACTAATAACAAAGTAATTGAAAAATTTGCATCCGTCATCCCACAGCCTCGAGACAAAATTGTGCTTGTAAATTAATAACAATTTCCCAATTTGCTTTGTAATTATTATAAGTTCACTTGTTTGTAAGTTTTATTGATCACATCAATTTCATAATAGATTTCTTAAATTCAAAATGATTGAATTGATGAAATGAAGACTTACAAGTTAATTTGGTCACCTGATTGACATGAAACTTTTTACATAATAAAATGCAAGATCAAAAATTGGCTATTACACAATAAATTAATATCAATAAAAACAAACAAAAAGAATCCATACTCGATTATTTACTTTTCAGCCAATAGCAACTCCTACTCACATAATGAAAATTTAACTTACCGTAGTCCTCAAAACATATCACATGACAAAAAAATCCAGGAATGTAAATACCATTTTAAAATGAATGTTTTCAATTTCATATGCAAAATATGCACGGGATTAGATGATTGCTACTATTACTACATTGTCACTCCTTGTGATTGTCACTTTTATGATTGTTTTTACAAAATCTAGGATGGAGCCCATGCTGTGGAAGATAATAACATGATACAAATAACATTGCCAATCTTTTGAATCTAATCTCTATTTGACAAAAATAATGCTTGTTTCTCTGTATAAAAACTGCTTTTATCTAGCACGAAAAAATGCGCACTGTCAAAGAAAAATAGGCAAAATGAAAATCTCTTATTCAACAAAACGCAAAAAAATCTTACCTTGATGATTCAACCGTCTGGCAATGGGCTTGCACCGCATTTTGTCTTGAAATTTAGAAAACTGGAGAAAACACGAAAAATGAAGTTTTTGTGCACCCACAGTCAGTTTTGTACCATTTTATCCTTAGGTACACGTACAGACAAATAGGTAAAGTTTAATACACACACTATGGCTATAGAAAACGTTCTGTGATGTTAATGTTAGCTAGTTTGTCAGTTTCTGATATAATGATGATATGTTGAGGAGTGAACAGAATGTCACATCTTTCGTACACTATGGAGACAATGAGAGTGATCAGTAGAATTCAGAAGCACACTTATTATTACTTTCATGCTCTTGGCCTCCCTCTCACATGATGTTTGGATCCGTATGTACGAACTAACTATGCACAGTTGGTTTAGTGTCACTGCAGTAGTCCCAGCACACTGTGTGTGCGTAAGAGAGCCAAACACTTTGCCATGGGACTCTCTCTCACTGCATTTACTTTACAGAGGCTTATGAGAGTAGTGCTGCAAAAGAGGTGTACTAACGCTAACTTATTATTATCACTAGGAAAGGTAAAGTTACTGTGCATTCCAAGGTAAGCATGTGTACCGTGATTTATGAAATAAAGGGGTGAACACTTTAGTAATGCAATGCATGTGCTTTGGTTTTGTATGTTGTGTTAGTTTGACAACTCAATCCGGTGCATTGAAAAGGGCGAAAATATTATCTTTAATGTTGCCTCAGGACACCAGTTTGCATTTCCTATCTGAATTTTGAAGTAACAATCCTAAAAGCAATCAGAATAAAAATTTCAGCAAACATGAGTCCTAATTTGTTAAATACAAAATGTAAAGTGTTTTAAACAAATAATTTCAAAATCCGAATTTCAAAATCTTGGTATCTTTTTTAGCCTAAAATCCTCTTTACTACAACGCAAGGCATCACATTTACACTCTAAAGCACTTACTGTCTAACTTCTAACATTCAATCTCATTCTGCAAGTCAGTTAGCAACCGAGTTGTCTAAAAACGTAAGACATGACATGATACCAATAGACTGAAAAAGTAGCTAACTATAAACCAACATGATAAGAATACAGCTTGACAACAACAGAGGCGTGTGGTGTGCAGTCCTTACGATTTTTTGCTCATACCTTGGGATGGGTACAACAAGAGTCCCACGAGAACTTTTGGGAGCAGAGGATGGACACATGAAGATGGGTGCCGCCTCCTTTGGCTCCTCAACACCAATCCCTGTCTCCTTGCAAGTCCATCCAGAGTCATCCTGCCACTACTCTCTATCTCTACCCAAATCATCCTTGCTCTCTCTTCCTTTCTCTTTTCCTAAAAATTCCCACCAAACGCTCACTTCACTAACTACGGCTGCACTCTTCCTTCACATTGGGCCAGGAAGCAAGCTTGCTCATATGAATCCCGTGAAACTCTGGCTAGTTATATTCAGATAGTGGTTTATCTAACTGCTACATGTGTAAAAAATTCATCTGTTTACTTCACAAGTTGTCAATTTATCATCTAAATGAGTGTTTTTGTTTTGATTCTGCTCATTTGTTTATACACAGGTGAGAATGCGAACATTCTAGATGCTCAACCAAGTTTGTAAACAACTATAGTTAGTTACAGATTTGCGAATGAGGTTATTATGGATGGAGAATCTTCGAGAATCTTTAGATAAAGAGAACTTCCTAGAACAGCTGCTTGTGACGCTCTTCATAGTTTAGTTATAGTTAAAGTTAGTGATGACGACTACATGGTTTTCAAGTATGCACCAAACTTTGAAATTCTCAAAAGGAAGCTTTTGAAGTTAACTCATGCTTGTAGCTTCAAAGTTTTCGTTTTCACAAGTGTAGATAGTTAGTCAGTTAGTAAGTAATTGGCATATTGAGCCTTGATAGATAATGATTTGAAGTTTACGATAGAAGACTCCTGTGCTAGGCACTAATGGGTTTTAGTTGCATAGTCAATATTTGTAATCAAACCTTGTGTTTTCAAAAGAATGATGTTTAGTATGTTCTAATCTGAAGTAACAACGCGTTAGCACATTACGAGATACAAAGATCATCAACTTTATTACAATTAGCTTATTTAATAATTACGGGAAATAGACGTGTTTCATGCGCTTGCTTATGCCTAATCGTAGTCCACAACTTTCCACACTGAACTCTATGCACAGCAGTAGTCACATTATGTCATGTCAAATTTACTTTGTGCCACCTGTTCGTATTTGTTTATATATAGATAAATTTTGAAACTAATTTTTTTCTATGATTAAGGTTGTGTTATTAAATCATGACTAATTAAATTACTCAATTTTATGATGTGCATAATTTAATTTTTTAGTGCATAATTAATTGAAAAACCTAAACGCTATATGGGATTATCATGCATGCTAAAAAATAATTTAGAACGAGAACAAAATTTTCCTCACTGCTAATGAACAGCAATTGCTTATTATTATCTCTACAGTAATGATACAGCGGCTTTAAAATGCTAACTTTACCTTTCCGTCTATTCGTGAGAAAACAAAAAGGAAATCGCCTAAAAACATACAATACGACGAAACCAGAAAAGACATGAAAACTACATAACGCTGTCAATACAACGAATACGCATAACACTCCTACTAGACTACTACTAAAGAATACCCACAAGACTAGAAAAACCATGGAAGCCATACATAGCATGATGAAACACACAAAAGGAGAACCCAGAAAAGGTTTGAAACTCTTCTGGGATTTATTGCGATCGTTTCCCAATTCAGGGAAGAAACTCTTGATTCTCTCCTTTTATGTGCCTGGCTGTAGAAAACATATTACATGTGGAAGAAAAAGTATCACTATTTCCACTCTCTCCTTTTATTCCCTTTCATAGTGCATACATGTAGTGAGTGTGTCGTCAGATCCGCGAAAACTAACTCGTATCTACAGAGAACCATTGTGCACACGTTCCATCACACACAAAGTAAAAGGAGGAGTACTTATTCTTTAGAGAAGCCAAGAGTCTGCATCTGATGTGGTGATGATGATGGTTGGTGACTACACTTGAATCTTTTTTCCCTAACTTACGTCCTAAAAGTCTCTTTGTACTTTTTCCCTTCTCATGCAATATCCACGAGTGAAAGCAATAGAACCCAAAAAAAAAACCTGACTCGGTTGAGATACACACTAACTACAGTATGTTCAAAATATAATTGGACAAATTTCCCTGCAAAGTTATTTGGCGTTGGTTGTTTATCCCTGGCTACTTGGATACAAAATTCAACAAATAACTATTTAACCTAAATAGCAAACCCACCATTGTGGAAGTCCATTCTGATTTCGAACTAACTAACTACATAAGATATAAAGTTTTACGGCTGAATACTACCTACCACTATACATGCTAACAGTATTTCGTCTTAACCTATACTTTCATCTTCCCTATCTACTCCATTATCTTTTTTATCCTTTTTTGGGCTCTGTCTGGACACAATGTATTGCCATAAAAAGAAAGTCAGACCCAAGTGGTAGGGCACAGTCATTTACTTTTATCATGCCAACTTCTGTATGTGACTTCCAACATAATATGTGAGCACGAGGTTTACCTTTCCCTGGATAAAAAATATCGCAGCAGTGTTCTTACAATGATAGTTCGTTGGCATAATATATAGCAGCATGTTCTCCTATCCTCTCCCGAATACGAGACAAAGACACATTGCTCACTAAAAGCTTCTTATTCAAGCAAGGAAAAAAACTTGGTTCAACTTTACTCTCTTACTGGATATTTTTCTGTATCTGTATTACTCTATCTAAGAAAACTTATACCTTACCAAGTTGTATACTTTTCAACTGGCTGTTAAATTCTCTATTTTTTGCCAAAGACATCTAATTCTTTCGGTTTGCAAGAAAGTTTGTATGAAAGAAATTAAAGCTTTTTTTCCCCTTAACTTTTTTCTTAATCAAGCTGTGTGTCTAGTTGGGAAACTTTTCTTTTCCCAAACTAATAATAACCATTAGCTATAATGGTTGGTGAGGCAAAGTGCGCAGATGAAGGAAGGGTGAACATCTTTGAAGTTTTTGACTTGACGGATTTTTTCATCATCATCACAGGTGATGAAAGTTTGGCAATCTAATTTTACTTGGAAGAAATTGGAAGCTAAATATTTTTCAAAAAAGTTTTGCATTTGCTGTATTTACAAACTTACCTACGTACCTAAATCAATTTACTACTATGAAATAAGTGACTATAAAAATTGAATATCATCACAATGGTGCACACACAGCATATCCAACGGGAGCGGTGGATTCCAATTCAAATCTAGAACAATCACCCATGTAGGTCGGCTAATAAAAAAAATCCATATGGATAGTACATCATCATGGACATATTTGAAGCCCACTAAAAATTTGAGAACAATAACAATAATGATGATGGCAAACAAAAGGTAGCAATAATAATAAGGCTATATAAAACGACCAATATTCGTAACCAATGCTCTACAGTGTACAACTATGTGAGTCAGTCAGTGGGTACAAGATGTTAAACCGTGAAACGATCCACTTCATGGGATTTTAATGTGTAACTTGAATCATTAATGTATGCATGCGTGCCTGCATACATGTGTACTAACTTACTATACACATATGCATATTTTATGGCCCCCACAAAGAGTCACACAATAATGATCACCCTCAGTCAGTTAGTTCATTTTTATGGGCATTCGATCGGTATTCCTGAACATAAAGGGAACATATTATTGAGTGAGTGAAAAAGAAAACCCTGCAATCATAAAATCATCTGCGTTGTGTGTAGTTTGTAATGTAGGTGAACCAAGGGTTCATACTATCCCTGGGATCGAATCAATATTGTGTTGATTTTTGAGTCTTGCTTCATTTCATCATGTGAATCAGGCTCTGTATAAATTTAATTTAAAGGTAGATGAAAATGGTTGAACATGTTGCATGGTATAAGGGCCGATAAAAGATAAAGGTTTCCAAAAATTTAATTTTGTTGTTGTCACACTTATTTGCCGTTGAGAAATTTTCTACAAAAAATGTTTGTGTGGGTAAAATTTTACAGTAGTTATGTTACGCGTAGGTTAATCGAGCTAGCATTGTCATCTTCTTATAAAAATCAAGGAATAATGAAGAAGAGCATGTGAACTCACTAATATTTCTCACGAATACTGATATGCATCTCATTTCAATATCAATATGTATAAATCAATGGAAGCTTTGATTTGTAGGCATTTGCATCTGCATCAACTAATTGTACAATAGGGGTTCACTATGAAGCTGCATGGCAATAGTAATTATTCCTATATCCTAAAGGTTTACCATTTCATGCTACTAACTAACTAACTAGCTACTACTATGTATTGATTCATCTTTGGTTACAATTCAATTTGCATGCTACATCCGCTGATTTCCCTATTGACTCCTCACATTCTACATGAGAATAAAATTTTGTCGCTCTTTGATAATAACTCTTCATGTAAATTGACGTGTGTACAAGTGAATGCATGCAAGATTTGCGCGGCTGAATTAATGAGCCCTTGTTCTGACTCTGTGGGTATAAGGCACAGTAATGCAAGGAGAAGCTGCAAAACAAACGACACAGATTATCTTACTTGTCTCATTTACATATCATATCTTATCATTGGCTGACTTGGTAGGAGAAAACTATCGTGTCATATTAAGTTTCTCGTGCCTATTATTATTATGTATTCGCCTTGATTATTATTAAAATATGTAGATCAGTGGAGTGAGTGAGCAATACATAAAGATCCGGCCATTTTATTCTAACTTGAATCACCATGAAGTGAGATTCGCACGATGAGAACTACTTGTCATCTGAACAGGGAAAAGTATACATTTCAATTTGGATCCACAATTCAGACTCATTAGAAATGCATAGTGTGTATGCGAGATGAGCTGGTTACGTTTCTGGTTACCTTACGTGACTTTTACTGCGCAATATTACGTGAGGAAACTGGAATTTAAACAGATTAATTGTCCAATCTGGAAAATACTATATCAATCCTTCTTTTAACAGCTTTAGCTTAATCTAGGGCCACAAATAAATAATTTATCCAATTTACTATTTACAAAAAAGGTGCTTCCAATTCTATTGGACGCCTTCAAAGTATTTTTGACAACCAAACCAAATCCATATTTTCTCAAATTTCAAGAAATTAAACGTTCAAGAAATTGAATACCCATAAAACTGGGCGCATCCTTACAAACAACCAAAGAAAACCAAGGGTCCCCTACCCTACTAACTATAGTTTTACATGTAACCCGGCACTATGCACAGACAAGTGCTTTGGGTCACTGACATAAAATCACTTTCCTAATTCAGACAACAAAACGCATTTCTCAACAGTTGAAATTGTATCCTTTCTCCCTGGCACATCTGTAATGAAACTTATGCTTGACTTCTCATCCTTAGTTTTTTTCACAGGCATACATTATGCATTACATACTATGTAAGCTATATAGGACCAGTATTGTGAACCAAAAAAAGTGGTATTCATACGCTCACAGCCTAACTAACTAACAAAACATTATTGTCTCCCTCCCATGAGTTAATCAGACATGTAATAATTCATTGCTCACAGAAACAAGAGATTCACTGTGCATTTCCAGCCACATCTCAATCAAGTGATTTATACTCGTCATCTCAGCATGCACGAATTTCTTTCACAGTTTATGTTTCAACCGCGTCCCTGTCAATCAATACTGGTGGTTAGACCTTGCATGACTACAACTTGGTATTCAAACGTGCTGGAAAAAGCGAATCTTTTCAGTTCCAAACCAAGTGGACCATATAGTAAGTAACAAGTTAGTTTCTTAGTTAGTTAGTTAGTTAGTAATGCACCATGTTTCCTTTTTCTTAAGACTGAATTCAGCCCGTCTCAGGTTAATCAAAGGAAAACGAAATAAAACCCACCCAGGACTTACCTTAAGTTGTTGTAGTGGTACACAAAACTCCTATCCTTTCACAAAATGCAATGGGATGAAAAATTGGGAGCCTATTTTCCACTAGTACTATGTAGTGGGCTAGAATCGTTCAATTTTTCTTCATTTTATTATACGTATGCTCAAGTGGAGCCATCATCTATGCATCCACTTTGGGACTTTTACATTTCTCATGATCATCATCAAAGGCTTCCAATATTATGCTACTTACCTCACTCACAAACCAAACCATTAGGACCAAAAGCTGTGCTCCAATCTCAAAATCGTGTGCACACGCATTGCTGAGCACAAGTATCCTTTTGTGCCCACAAAATGTTCCATTACCAATCTATACCACAAACTATACAAGCCATCAGTAGTCTCATCAAGTGCTTTAGTCAGTTAGAAAATAAAACATGTTGTATTTCATATCCCCGTGCATATATCTATGATGAGTATCTAATCTATGCAAGATATTTGCTCCGCTATAGAGAAAATATTCTCCCTGTTGGAATAACTAGACTCGTATTAGTGGTACTAGCAGTGGAGTGCAATTGGAGTGCGCACTTAACTTTTTGAGTTGGAACAGATAGCGAACATTATACAGGAACAACATATGGGAATGATAGTATACACAGAGAGAGAGAGAACAGTAGAAGGGGAGAAAAAAGTTTTAATAAGGCATGATACAAGAGCGAGAGGTAAACGGTTGGATTAACTTGATTTTCTGGTAAATTGGCTCTTGCCATAAAAACCACATAAGAGCAATTTGAGTCCAAGGGAGGAATTCCCATTGTTTTTTATGAACCATTTGCCTCTTCACCACGGAGAGAAGGGCATATTGATTTTTCTCATCCGTTTCATCGTCTATACGGTTATGATTTTGCCTCATGTTGTGTGCAATCGAGAGGAAGAATAATGCTGCAGGAGTCAAAAGTCCTTAGTCCTTGGGAAAAGGGAAATATATGACTTGTACGCTCCCTACTCCAATAATACTCGTCGGTCATGCAAATTGTTTCGTAATAATATTTCTCTTGTGGGCACACAACTCTCATTCAACGATATTTATGTATCATGGAATTCAAATCATCAATATATTACAAAATTTTCCATACTCACCCAAAAGATTGTACGTACACAATTGTATTTCTGACCTATTCCATAGGGCTTTATTTTTGCATTTGCTCCAAGGACGGTATTTGATCATTTCGAATGGAGATTTCAATGGAACGACCAAACTGGAGACTTTTGGAAAGTGTATTACAAATGCATATTCTATTGTGAGTAAGTAAGTACGTCGGTAAGATAGCTAGAGAGAAAGGAGCGGAGGGAGGGAAGGAAGACACAATCATATAGGCACAAGATATGGGGATGCGCCTCCAACTGGAGCATCCTATAGTCTCCCCAATAGATAGTGAACGACCAGTTTGGAGGCACGCATAGTCAGAGGCGGAGATGATGCGCTGAATGACTATAGCGCATCCCACTTTTCCAGCTTATCTTCTCGGAAGCATAAACTTTCTACTTTTCTTGGTGCTAGGATGTAGTATTTACCCTCAAAAACGGTGTTGGTATTCGAATTCATCATATTGAAAACAACGTGTATTCGTTAATGTAGAAGTCACTTGAATAAATCAAATTATTATTATTATTATTATTATAATTAGCTAGTGTGAAAGATGTTTACATAGTAAGCTAGTCAAAATAACAAACAAAACTCTTTTTAGTTATACAAGTTTAGTTCAGTTAGTAAAAATATAGAGAAAGTTTTGGCAATAATATAATTTTTTTGCTGACTGAAAAATTGTTTGATTTGATCTCACCCGTGGGTGGTAAAAAGTTGATGCTGGCTTGCTATGCTTCAACGATATTTAAAAACATTTTAACTTTTTTGATAACATTTGCTGCAGTCTACAGTTGAAGGTTATGCGATAAAAAAAGAATAGAAATTCACCATGTATTTCTAAATATTCTCAATAATTCCTAAAATCACGCTGTAATGGACTGTGCCAAACCCAAACTACATAATAAGCAGCACATCAAACTAACTGCATATCTATATTATGCATGGAGTAGAAAATGAAAAAGGAGCTACAACAACCAAGTAATATACAATTTTGCTAGAACGGAAGTCGTTCTCCAGCAAATGCTTTTTCCTTCTCACAACGGACAAGAATTCCATTAAGAACCATGATTGATTGGACAACACTGTTTGTATCTAGCAACTTTATCTGCTCTTTCTTTTCATTCCTACCCTAATGGTAATCAGACGAGGTCAAAAGGCAACTACCCTCTTTTCAGGTGATCGCCATAACTCACTAGATAGCATAACAAAAAGTGTGCATATTTATTATTATTTTCCACCTTACTTACCCATAACTAACTCACTAACTAAGTAAGTAAGCAAACCTATGCTCTCCTTTTATTGTTATCACACCAAAGTAGTCCAAAACATACATACATAAATGCACGAGCCATAGGAAAAAAGACAATTGCAGGACAGTAGTTAATAATTATCTTCCTCACGATATCATTTAGGGGAGTCGAATTTCAGATGCGCGTGCAATACATATGCCCCACACTTGACTAATAATAATCGTGTAGGTATATTGGCGATCGTAAATTTGACAACGCGTGCATGACAAACTAACTGTGCTCTTTTTATTTCCCACATACGTGTTTTAACTACAAATAAATCCTATGCATTGCACACCATATACAAAACAGCGGATGACACGCAGTAATAACTAGGTGCACAGTTCAAAAGCCAATGGATAATGATACGGTAGATTTTTGCAGATGATAATATTGGAGTGAGCTATGTATATGCACAACTTTTCTCTTGCCAGACAATATGCATAGTTCGCATGCATGGCAAAAGTTTTGTGAGCTTTAGGTTTAGTGTTAGTAATTTTGGGCCATGGAGTGAAAGATAGGGAGACAGATAGCATGACATATACAGGACTTGGGCTGGAACATTAGAGGAAGTAGAAAGTCAACCAGGGAAAGGATTATCAATGTGAAGGAGTGAATTAAGTGAGATAAATCATCCTGTGCCCTCAATGAATGACTGAATGGAAGTAATTTCCTGCACTCGGGTAGTTACAAGAACTTTTATATTACTAGTATGGTCTGTGTGTCGAGTGCTTTCCATCCACGTGTATATCACTCTTTTCTGTACGCAATGACACACCAATGAATTATACACTGGAAAGACAAAAGGCGAGGTGCTCAGGTCTCGTATTCATTTTGTATGGACCGGAATTGACTGCCGCGAATGCTTGTATTGAAGCCCATCAAAAATTAGTACAAAAGAAAATAATCAGTAGTTTAGCTAGTTAGAGTATATTTCCCGGATTTTGGAAGATACTGCAATGTATTTCGTCATTTCGTACCCAAAAGTAAACTCATTGATTTTGTCTGAATCTCACACAGTGATATTATATAGAATCACACCCTAGCTAAGTAAGCCCGAATTACACAGGTAGCCATGACAAAGGGAAATAGAATGAGATCTATTCCCTCTTATCGTGTCTATTTGATAAAGTAGAAAGAAACTCTGGGGATGATTGCATATAAACCTTTGAGCACTTGATTGCATGCTATATAATATTATGATTGGGCACAATGGTTCCATCCATGACATTACTAACTAACTTGCTGTCATGAAAAGAAATTGTCGTCGCAAAAGTTTTCCCCTGTAATGACACTGCTATGGATTTACAAGGCTTCTCTCCCTGTAATTTCACCTCCCCTTCTAGCAGTATCTAATATCTATCTAGTGCGATACGGATGAATTGTGTGGCCACAGTAAATTTGTCATATTGTCTTTTCTTTGTGCATGCAAACATGGGGAACGAGAGGTAGAGATAATCATTCTACTAGCCAATTAATATCATCCATGGCTTCAGATAATTGCGCAAGGATTGATTAGGTTTCTTTTCTCGGTGAATAGACACTACGGGGAAAACAGGAAAATATAAGAAGCCAAATGTAACACAATAAGTAGTGTTTGCAAACGAAGAGCAAGCAAAAGACAAAATTCATACATGACACATGGTGTATGCATCTACCTTTGTAAGTTACTAAAATTCGAAATGTAAAAAACCGAATTGGCTACAAAAAGAAGGCAACATATAAATTCCAATACATATGAAAATAGCAAAGTCAGAACCGCCTTCGTCCATTTGGGACGAAAAAAGCTCTCGTCAAAAGAGACATGAAAGGGCGAAATCTAAAGTGAAGGGAAATGAAAGTGAGTGATGGAATGGATGTTGTATAAAGTACAGTAGCGAAAATTATTGCTCCTTATGTGTACTGACAGTTCCACGTAACACCAACACGAGCAAATCTAATATACTACTGTACAGGCAGTCAGTCAGTGGTGGTGATGTAATGAAAAGACTCAAGTCATTCCTCAAGCCCATTGTTCACCGGTCAGATAAAGAGGGGAGTCTTTAATGAGAGAACTAATATGATTTATAGGGGAGCACTTGATGAGAAGATGCCGTGATTGTGTACATAATAAAAGGGAAAAGCGAGGCCAACTCGATAAAAATTCGGTCACGCAGTCCACCTTCCCCTATACACACTGGCTACTAACTACTGTTTATGAGTTAATTCCTATCTGTACCTCAATATATTCTTCTGCATGGTGCACACACACACCACTTTTGGTTTGCATTCCTTTCTTGTATATACCTAAAGTTCAAATATTCTTCAAAATGGATTATATGCTGGCATAAGAACAAGAAAGGATTACTTTCTCCAATCCCAGGAAATGAAGACCGAGTCTACAGGACTAACTAACTAACTAACTACGTAATGCGCAAAAGAGATTTATCTTCAGGATAAGAGGAGAGAAGGTGGCACGCAAAATTTTATACGGAGAATCGACTATAGGACTCTATAGTATATATAAGTAAAGTAACTGACTAACTAACTAACTGTATGAGTGCAAAGCTCTTCTCAAATTATTGTGTTGTGTTTTCTCCACTGACTGACGAGTGTGTGTGTTGTGTGGATGACCTGAAAGCATGCAATGAGCCCATTTGCCCATGACGATTATGACAAATGCCCATCGCTTCTTATCAACCCGTCTACGGCTTCCTGTCTCATCGAAAGTTCCTCTCTATAGGGTCCCAAAAGTCACTTGTTTCTGTGTAGGTAAGTGCAAGTTTAAATTTTCATGTGAAGTTTATTTGGCCTATGAAATGGAACTAAAAAAATAAAGTCTATAAGTCTGCAAGATGGAAATTATGCTCTAAGAAATGTCTGCGCAGAGAATACCCAGTGATCAAAAGTAATGAATATGGTGTGTAGACAGATAGTTTGTAAAAACAGGTTTTTTTGGTGAAGAATTGATAAAATGATATTTGTGTGTTGTTCAGAGGAGGGGACCAGCCAAAGGACTTAATTAGACGGAACAAGGGAACTTTATTCTCATATTGAGGTTAAATGGCGTACATGCATGATTTCGATTTGACTTTGTGCACCACCAAACCTACTATGCACTATCATCATATCTTTATTGGCGGTTAGACAGAGAAGAATCTGAAGAGTTGTAATAATAGAGGTGGAGTGCATGCACGCATGAATGAATTGTTGTGGGAAATAATGACAAGAAAATAAATGTGGCCTGAATTGGAATATAATTTCAACTGTGGGCTTGAGATTAAACAGTGTTGCTGTATCTAACAGCTACAGCATAGTAAAGGAAAATTTCTAAAGATGAATTATTGTTGTTGCAAAAGTTTCGTAAAACAATGTAAGCTACTATAGATTTGAAGTCCTCATCGGGTAATTATTATTATTGCGTTTAATCAAAACCAGACCATTTGAATTCGCAATGCCACATTAGATTGGACAATTAAAAGCTTTGTGCCAACATAATGTGAATGAGCCATGCGAGAATTTAAGCTGACAATAAATTAGCTGACTGGGAATTAAGTGTGCATTTTTATGCTGCATGCATGCTATTGTTATGCAGGCAAGGAACAGGGTAGTTATATAGAAAACTCTCATTAGCTCATAACTGAATCGACCTATGGTCCGGAAAGCTTTAAAAAATCATATCTTTGTCGGGTATCTACTCATTTCCGCAAATCCGTTGGCTTCATGCAGTGTCTACGGGCTATTCACATGCATATGTTGTGTAATATCAGATACTGATCAAAAGTAGATGCTCATTTGTTTCCTTGCAAAGGGAAACTTAAATGCTTGCTTGTATAACCACAAATATTGACTATAGTTTTTTGTGTGCTTCAACGCTGTGCATTTTTATACTGAATGTTGTAAATTTTAGTCATTTCCACAAATGAAATTCAAATGGGGATGAGATTTCTGATTTTAAAATCCTTAATACATTAAATAATGAAATATATTGCCGAGAGATGACAAATTGGATAAACATGGCAAGAGGGGAATTATTCAATCTCATGCCGAAAATTCAAATTCTAACAAGTGCGAATAATGAAAGTCGGTTCTGA
>Ga0210040_10003552_pt1 | contig 21001 bp, 16 predicted proteins | sample CryGeyCG12114_NA_FD_185462 | JGI IMG/M metagenome (GOLD analysis project Ga0210040, IMG submission 185462) | Groundwater microbial communities from aquifer - Crystal Geyser CG19_WC_8/21/14_NA (SPAdes) (version 2) | ecosystem: Environmental > Aquatic > Deep subsurface > Groundwater | place: USA... | reverse complement strand
ATTTCTAATATGATTCTGCTTAAAAATATGACGTGGAGATTATAGACTGGCATTAAAAGTGGTGTATAAACAATACAAGTTTTCAAAGAAAGCTTTTCGGTTCCTACCTATTATCCATCCATTTACGTCAAGTGCAGATGTGAGTCTTTGCCATTAAATCCCACCTCTTCAAAAACTTAAGAGCCAAACTTTTGGCACTTGGCAGCAGCAGGAGTCTATAGTTAGTTAGTTAGTTTGTTTTGTTGGCTGGTTGTGACTGTGAATTATATTTCCCGAAAGTATGAGCGCAGCATGCATGATAAATCTCAGATGATAGAAATAGAATACTTGAGATGAGAACAATTTCTGTTATCGCGGGTATATCATACTAAAGTTGTTAATGACAGAAACTTTCTGTATCGGATTTATTTGCTAGATACATAAATTGAGCTGAAAATGCAAAATATTGTATTTTTTAAATGATGGAATATTGTAGGCCATCTTTTTGTGAGCAGTTTTTACCGTTTTGCTTAAAAGATGATAGAAAAGTAGTATGATTGAATGTTAAATAAAAGCACAGGAATGATAGTTAAGTAAAAGCAGAAGGGAAAGTGATGGACTTAAGGCGATTAGATGGCAAATCGGGGTCGGGGAATTAGCTATGGACCACTGGCTTTCAAAAGGCACTCGGGAAACGCATTAAAAGAGAAAACTTGCACTCCCATTCCTTGTTGTAAAGTGTACAAGGATTCATTCAAGTAGCAAATCATTCCTTTCCCCTTTTTTCTCCTGGATTGTAGGCACGCATTTAATTCTGCACTGTTTTTTCTGTTTGTTTGTTTGTTCACCATCATATGGAGAATCTTTTATAGCATAGGGCAATGGAAGTATAAAATAGGGGGGTAGTTCAACAATTTAAGCCGTTTATTACATGAAGTTTGATAATCCATTGTGTACATTAATCCGAAGAGAGTGCAAGTTTTTTTCTCACTTTATACAAAATGTTTGCTTAGTAGTTATCTACAGTGCAATCATTCTGATTACACGAAAGAAACTTTTTCAAATACAATGCAAAATAATGCTGGCTCTTTTATTTGCTTTTATCGATAAAGTTTCATAGGTTAGAATAGTCTGTGTTTTAGATAATGGATTTCTAATAGATAAAAACTATTGTAAGCTGTCTAATTTTCTAGAATTTTTGCTAAATCGGGACTATTTTCAACTTTAAATGGGGAATACTCCTCTATAAAAGGATTTTAATGATTCAGTTTCGCTATATAGTTAAGCGATACAATAAATTAAATCCGCAGTCGATTTGGCAAATATGACGAAAGAGCCATTTGCTTGTGCCCAATACGAGACACATTTATGTAACGAGAGAGCAGAGGCAAAGCCTGTGATATGCCAATATAAGGGGCTCTGTGATGGGATGCTGGAATGGATGAAAATGAAAATCGGAATTCCTAATGCTTGTTCACCGAGTGTTGTAAATGCCTGTCAGTCACATCTGCTCCCTCTCGCTCCCACTTTTTTCTTCCTTTCTCTTGAAATGAGCAACTAACTGAACAGCATGTGAAAGTAGACAAACATGGAATTAGAATTAGACACACAAGTAGCGTCTGGGTGGAAGGTTCAGAACAGTTGCTACCCTTGTCACAATTTCTGCGCATAACTAACTCAAGGTTCAAGTTTGATTTCATATTCATGCATTATATTTCAGTCCTGGCTAAAATTGAGGCAAATTTTAAAATGTGTTTTATGTAATGCGTCAGTTTGAAGTCCTTGTATCATTCATTTAATCTATCTGAGGTGCTATATGGATCATAAGATTCCTAAATATCAATATTGAGCGGCTTTATGTAATAGGTGTATAACATATTGTGAAATAGGACATCTTTGCTCACCCTGTAGAACGAACCTTCTTTATTGTAATGCTGATATTAGTTTGGATTTGGGTTAGCTAGGGAGTCACAATATGTCTTTACAGAATTTCAGGCAGCACGTGTTATTATCTACTCGTGAAAATCGTAAAAATTGAAATCGAATCTAGCTGAGGAGTTGCACAATGCAAAGAGAAATATTTCCCTACATTAAAGGATTGGGAGCATTCGAGCATATGCAATATCCTGAGCATCATTTTGAAAGTTTTAAAATGTTTTGTAAACTTTAAATTACAAACTCAAACTGTACCAAATGCAGTAGTCGATCAGATTTCCTGAATAATAGAATGGAATCGAAATGAGAGAATGTGCAGCTGAGACCAATGCAGCAAGGGATAAGCATGGGAACCTTTTGGGTTTCACGTTTTATCAAAATACAAGCTATTTTACTTAAGGATTTGCCTCGTCTCTGCTCCACAAGTCTTGGTTTCACTTGTGAGACAAAAAATCGATTGGAATACACAATGCTTACACTTTTGACAGTGTAGATTCAATCGCAATATTTTGTTTTCCAAATTCCAGTTTTTTGGAAACTTTCAGGAATTTTCTAACCAACAACTTACGGTCTTATTTGTACGAAAATCAAGAACCTATTGAGCAATGTGCTGCTGTGTGAAAAGATAATATTTCTCCCTGCTTTGAAGAGACAAGTTTGATCCCACTCACAGACTAGATCTAAATCCCAGCTTTATTGAATGAAATACGACTTGGGCACTCCATTTATATAACATGTCGTTCATTGTAAACTACTCTTGCTCTATTCTACTATATCTGTGTTGGTCCAATTAGGAATTTCTTGAGCTTTGCGTGGAATGGAAGACTAAAATTCTAAACGTAGGAAAAATGATAGTTTACAAGCTTAGCTTTGCTGGATAATGTGCTATAGAGAAAATCGAGCTTTTTTCTCCGAATTCTTTAAAGAAACTGTAATCAATCTTCAGATGAGAATACAACAAAGCAGCAACTTTTCTTTTTTCAAATCCCACATAAAACGTGTGTAGCCAAGCATACACTAGTTGGGCTATGTGCAAGGATCAATCCTTTAATTTTTCTCCAGTGGATGCAATCTTCCATTGTATTCGTCCATGCAGCGAAAGGAGCAATTTTACAATGCATGATTACTGTCTTGCAATGCCCCTAGACCTATTATCATGTGCGGTCCCTTACTATTATATACGCAACGTATAGAAGTATATAGTATAGTACTGCGTTACATATGTTACATCCGTAGCTAGCAGTCCTTGCACCCCTATAAGCTGGATTCGAAACGTATGCAAGCCTGGCCTTAACTTTTGCAATAAAGTCCATGCTTTAGGACTAAACTAAAAAAAAAACTGTTTTGCCTGAAAAACTGTTTTTTGTTTGTGTAAAACAGAATTCAGTCCCCAAAATATGAAATTTTTTGCTGTTTTCACAAGATTACCCACTAAACTATACTTACAACTAGTCAAATACGGTTTATATGGGTTCAATCAAGGTCTATGCACAGTAGCAAACGTAAACATAGGGAATATACATGTGTTGTTGCTAAAGAAAGACCGTGGGTTCAATTTTACTACTTGCAATCCCCATGTAGTAAGTAAGTAGTAAGTAATCTAAATCTAAGGGTAGAAGAAAAATAGACAGACTCATTCATTCATCTCAATAACAAGAGATTATCATTGAGCCATGTAATAATTTCCGTCCTCGATGTTTGTCATCCTACATGATGCTGGTTTTGACTGGAATAGGGAATTCCCTTCCACTTGGTTGGCTTTACAGATACCCTTTGATAATGTGACCTTTGTTGTTTGAAAAATGAGGGAGTCGTTCTAATATTTGGCAAATGGGAGACCTAGAGATTCTATTCACATATAATAAGAATGTTGTCTGCTTCAAATTAGTTCAATGTTTGCGTAGTCAACTGCAAAAACAAATGAGATTTCTATACTTTAACGTTTTAGATCACTGTTTTGTGGTCATTATATTGTCAATAATTAATTTGACTATTGTGATGGACATTGCTAAAAAAAGATTCGGGAATCGTGAGATTATTGTGTTCGAGCGAAATGAAAATGCCGACCAGAATTGCCAAACTTACATTGCCAGTTTAAAATGCCACTTAACCTTTTTGTCTCGACTCTTATAAAAATCTCTGGTACATCTGCAGATTAGATTAAACTTATGAACATAACATACTTAAATTTAGTACTGCAACTTGGTAAGACGCTTGATTAATTTGCGCGCCGAACACAAAATTTTTCAATGCATTTTGTGAGCTCCGTTCAAATTCTGAACAGTTGAGATTGTCGGGAGAAGACTGAAAAGATTGTCAATAGTCATTGTTGTTGGGAATTGAAAAAGTTGCAAATTTTCTAAATATTTTTGTGGTTTGTCTATGTCAAAAGGTCATCCTCATTTCTTCAACCAATTGTCTTGTGGACTGGACACAGTCTCCATGGCTGGAGAATGGCTCACGGCCACTGCGAATACTAACATGTTCACGTATGAGATTGCTCCCGTGTTCATTCTAATGGAGAGCTTTGTTCTCAAGAAGATGAGGGATGTCATTGGGTTCTCCGATGGGGATTCAATTCTTGCTCCAGGTAAGTCGGTTTTCTGACTAAATGCGTTAAAATTAGCGGAAAGGTGAAAAGAGCAATTCCTGTGCATTTTGCCCCTCAATGATGCAAATAAATAGACTTGAATCTCTAAATCCGAAGAACAATGTCTTCAGAGTTAGTCAACGTTCACCGCTACTAACTAACTAACTACAGTACGGCGAAGCTCAAATGCACTTGTCTGAGAATTTTTCTAGTCAGGTTTGTCAGTGTTTATATTTATTTTTGCAAAAGAAGAATACAGTTTCATCCCTGGAGATTTGTGAGTGCAAATAATGATTGTTTGTGTGTATTTATTCTCCTCCGTCTTTTATTTATGACCGGGATTCATTCACCCTGTACAGACTTTCCCTACCCGTCTTAACTTAAGGCCCTTGGATTACCTTTATGTTCAGTCATAATAGACAAAATAGCCACATGGAGAGAATAATGGGGATTTCATCTCCCTACCCAATTTTTTCCTCTTCATTAGCTCAATTATTCCCAGTGCTTTTGTTACCCCATTTCTATATTGTTACTTTGTAGGGAATTGAAAAATTGAGATGAGGCTCAGATGATTGCTGGGATGCAACTTATTCAGTATTCGTTTTTGTTATGTAATGTACCCGCTGCCAAATTTAGTAACTATATGCACTGCAGACTGCAAATTTAGAAACCAGATTTGAACTTTATACTGCAGATGCAACCGATTTTTTTATTCGTTGTAAAAAATCTACTTGTAAGTTGCAACACAACAATGAAATCCCCTCAGCTGCACTGTAATTATATGGGTATTGGGATTTGGAGCTGGCTCGTAAAGTGCAATTAATTAGTGCACATAAGAGGGGACCAATTCCATTGCTGTTTTGTGTTAAATCCGTGTATTTTTTGTGTGTAATTTTCCCAGATTGAACTGTCAAAGCTTGAGCCTTTTGTGTACGTAAACATACTCCAGTCAGACTGGTTGGTAACAAGTGAAGTGCAGTTCTGTGTTTTACTTTCAGCTGGGGGTCTTAGACTGCCCCAGATTTCTGCGTTTTCTCATTCCCCTAACTAACTATCTAAGAAAATCCTTTTTTCGGTATCTAAGATATAACTGGATCTAACACAGTCAATTCTTTGGTTTTAGGTGGCAGTATATCCAACTTGTATGCCATAATGGCTGCTCGGCACAAAATGTTCCCCGATTATAAAGCCAAAGGATTGCGTTGCCTACCTGCACCACTGGTTATGTTCACTTCAGAACATGTGAGTGACAAGTCTTCGATTGTTTAGACACAAAGCTGGGAAGATGAAATATTTTAACATCATTTTTGTTTTCAGTGTCATTATTCGATCAAAAGTGCTGCAGTGGTGACTGGTCTTGGAATGGATAATTGTGTGTACGTACCTGCTGATCCTGTGTAAGTACTTATATCGCTAATTACTGTCCAAAACTTTTTTAAACAAAAAAACATAAAAATTCGGCGGACCACCTGAAAGCTGTTTCAAGTTTCTTATGTTCATGAAATATGTTGAAGCAATTTTCTAAATATTTATAACAGTGGGAAAATGATTCCAGCGGAATTGGAACGTCTGGTTAAAGAAGCGATATCGAAAGGGAAGCACCCTTTCTTTGTGAACTGTACATCAGGAACGACCGTATTTGGAGCATTTGATCCTATCAATGAGATTGCGGATATTTGTGATCGCTACAAAATGTGGCTTCACATTGACGTAAGCACAGCATATTGCCTCTGCTGACTGTCACCGATAAAATTATTCTCACCCTTTTCCCTCACTACTCACTCACCCCTTAATTAATTGTATTCATGTCTATTGAATTAATTTCAGGGTGCTTGGGGTGCTAGCATTCTCATGTCCAATAAATATCGTCTTCCTAGGTTTGCGGGCATTGAACGGTAACTAATTTCAATATATTCTGTACAATTCTAATGTTGTAGATAGCGTTTTTTATAAAGTCTAGCACTCATTTAACCTTTGTTATGAAGTGCAATATTTTGCATTTGACTCAATTTAAATTAATACGGCGTTGACAATGCTCAAAAAATCTTCCAGTACATTTTTTATATACAACTTTAAATTCCGAGAATACGGTTAACCGATTAAAATCATCTTGTGCTTACTGACAAACTTAAAAGTGAATCTTTTGTGAAAAGAGATTAGTCAACTGCTTTTATGGGAGCTTTGAATTCCCACTCAGTCAGTCAGTTTCTTTCATTATTTGGCTCGCATGCCTGTGCATCACTAATAGCATTTTGATGTCCCTCATCAATCAATCCACATGACTTTTGAACACAAATTTTGCATAATCAAGCCTTTTCTATTTCCAGAGTCCAATCTTTAACATGGAATCCTCACAAGCTGCTCACAACCACTCTTCAATGCTCCACTGTGCATTTCAGAGATAAAGTAAGGATCAAATTTTCCTTTAGTATTTGCAGAAAAACTTCTCCTTCTGTTTTGATCGACTAACTGACATTTTTTAATTATTTTAGACTGCACTTACCAGTTGCAATACAATGTGTGCTGATTATTTGTTCCAACAAGACAAATTCTACGACTTGAAATACGATACAGGAGACAAGGTTATCCAATGTGGTCGCCACAATGATATCTACAAATTTTGGTTACAGTGGAGAGCAAAGGTAAAAAAATTATTCACAGTATAAGTGCCAGGTCTAAATCTAAAACACTGCATAGCATAGCCTTTAGATTCAAAATGGGGGTATAAACTAAAATATGAGCTGCTGATTCCGTTCACAATGGGTTGCGCAATATGCTGACATCTAGTGGGCTGTATTAGCACTACCTGCCAAAAAGCAATCGAATGAGGACACTAATAAGGAATTGTTGCATTTCATTTCCTAGCTATAGTACATGACATGAATGCTTTATATTGCAATTCTTTTTTATGTCCGACCCTAAAAAGTGTAATATAGTATAAAAAAAACTCGACATTAATTTGCCGTTTTTTGATCTTCCTTTAGGGAACAAGTGGACTAGAATCTCACATCGACACACTCATGGAACTAACCGAGTACATGGTAGACCTAATGAAAAAAGAGCCTGAGAAGTTCTACCTGATTGTGCCCAATCCGGAGTGCGTGAACGTGTGCTTTTGGTACGTTCCAATTCGTCTGCGAAACATGGCTCATGGACCCGACCGTGTCAAACTTTTGGGAGAGGTGACTCCTAAAATCAAGCAGAAGATGATGGAAGCCGGCACATTGATGATTGGCTACCAACCACAGAATGACATTCCCAACTTTTTCCGAACTATTATTTCAAATCCTGCAGTAAATAAAGGAGATGTGGACTTTATGTTGAAAGAACTTGACCGGTTTGGCGAAGATATGTAAACAAGATAGGAATTCATAGGCTGTGTTCTGCTCTGTGTTTTATCGAGGGAATCCTGTTTTCAATGTCCATAGACGAGAGTAAATTGTATGGATTCAAATTCAGTGCCGAATCTCATGATCGTACAATAAACAGCTATGGTTTGAAAACATGGTTTTCATGTGCTCTATAAGACGTAAAGTCCATTGTTACTTTGTAATTTTTATGTTCTTTTACGAATGAATGGTTTAAAGGGAGAACAGGATGGTAACTATAGCCAGGAAGTAGCTTTAATGTACATTTAAGGCTTGCGGATAAGACAATATAATGATTATAGTTAGTTAGTTAGGGCGACTAAAGAGTGCTTACAGCGTACCTGTGCAACTGAAACCAAAGATTTTGATCCAAAGAGATTGTACAGGGGATGAAATGATGAATTATATGGCAAACATCCTGGAGATGAAATTTAAATATGATGATGGACATATCTATATTGACAGTGAGTAAGTTTTAATGTATATGCAAAGATTTATTGCAAGATTATTCACTCCGTACTTTGTGGATCTCAAATGTAGTGTGGCAGATTTTGGTAACAAGTTTAATGGAATCCATGCGGCCGAACTACATGGGTTTCAAACCTTGAATTTGTTAGCAAAGTCGCCATGCTTGTATTACTTTCAGAAACTGCCGACAAATATTTTCTGAGGGTGATGAGGTGATTTTGATATCAACAAAGAATTTGGAAAAGTATTTTGCAGTAAATTTTTTCTCGAGTGCTAAAATAATTTAAAAACAAGATGTTCATTTTTATAAAATCAGACCCAAATGGACATTTCAACAATGAAATTATTTTGGCATTCTCGTCTCTATGCTGAGGTTAATACTGTATATCATATAAAAGCACCTTCTATGAAATAACCTAGTTAGATTATTGCACTATTGTAAGCACAGTAGTTTGTTTTAAGCTTGATATTTGCACATTCCACTATTTGCACCATGCACGCAATTTCAATACACAGTTTTTCACAAGTTTACGGATTTTGCACTGCTTTAATTGTCATTCCCTTTATTTCTCGTTATATAATAGCTGCTCGTAATGGGTTCATTTTCTCATGCACTAATCAACTAAAACACTAACTTTTTCTAACAAAGCACTGCACTCTTGCTCACACCAAATCTTGCACATTAACTAACTAACAAAAAATCTAACCTAACTGCACTTTAATTTTATTTCTACACGCTCTTTCAATCCTAATCAAGCTAAACCAAAACTTACTATTGTAAATAACAATCATTCTTCAAATCTCACACACTTAGTAGCTCATCTATAATCATTAACGCAGTATATAAAACTACTTGTATTTCTCAATTATTTAACATTCGTATTAATGATGAAGGATACATCATAATCAGTGTGTAAAAAATAGAGCATCTAGTTTCATCTCACTTCTGTTAACTTTATTTGCACTAAGTAGCTGCGCATTTTACCTACCTTTTAGCACAAATTATTTTCGATATATAGTTAACTTAAACCTATAAGTGTATAACTATAATAACTCACCTCGTAATTTACTCTGCTGGAGCATTTGAACATCGACAGCAAAAAATAAGCCTGTGAACAAGACAATAAATCTGATAATAATGCTCTGTAACAGATGATAATAAATTAAAAGTTAATTAATAGTAAGGTTAAGGTATGCATGAACTGTACATGACTATAATGACCAGGCGGAATTTTTTGGGAGTAAAATCCATTTCACAATTCCTTGCCGGACAAAAGATTAATGAATGTCAAGTGTGATTCTGTAGTTTTAAATATTGACAAGTCAAAATTGATCAGAGAATGCAAATACAATGATGGTTATTGATTTTGACAAGCGTCTCGATAATAAACAGTTAAACAGTGTAATTACGCAATACTACTAGTTATAAAATAACCTGGAGACCCCTTGTAGTCTGTTCTGTATATAGTCTGTCTGTGCATTATGTTGGCATTTAACTTGCGTAATGATATTATTAATGAACTCGTGAAAGTGTATGACTGTAAATGTGGTGTACAAAGGTAATTTAAGCAAACTAGTTTGGTAACAACTGAAATGTATTACTGATGGTCCCATCGTGTAGTTAGACTCAACTGCAAGGGCTACATCAACAATCCACGTCTTCCATTGTGACAAATAATTTAGTTGTTAGTTATGTAAGGGTTTAACTGTAGTCAATATGTAGACACTAAATTGCTATTAAAATTATGTGGATAAGTGGAATACCAAATGATGTCGGAATATGGAATCATCAAATGGTTGGTTTCGGTAGCCATTTTCCAAATCGGCAATCGGCTGTATTCAACAACCAAAGTCAATGCAAAATGGGCTGTTAAATTGCAAATTTAACTAGTTCTAAAGCCAGGAAAACGTAGTGAAGTGACTGAAAACGAAAGAAACTAATGAGCATTCAAAAATGAATTCTTAACAGGCCGCCTTTTCTTCAATTTGAAATTTAACGGTTGATCTTGAGCGCGAAATTTGAAATTAAGGGAAAGAATAGTCCATCTAAGACTACAATAAGCTCCCTCTATCTAAAATTGTAAAACAAAGATTGACGTAGCGAGAAACACGTAGTAAATACTTTATTGGAGTACTTAAGTAACAAAATGGTGGGCGTGAAAAAATGTACTGAAACTCGTAGATACGTTTGATGATACGAATACTCTGTGCAGTTTTTTATTGTTTAAATTATTAAAATTTTATGTTTTTCTAAAAAATATAATTTATTCTGATTCAAATGTTTAATAAGTACAATACTTTATTCATATTTGGCTATTTTACATTAAGTTTACGAGTCTTTTTGTTTACAAACAACTGGAATTTCCATTGGCATTTCAATAAACTTGTTCATTGTTAGTAAACAAATTCAAATTGTGCAATTTCGTTGCCCTCATTGACTCACATTAATTAACCTACATTTAAGCTATAAGTATTTCTGTAATATCATCATCATATAACACGACTATCGGGCTAGCTTGGTGTGCTAGTTTTGTATCACAGTGACACAATGACTACGGCTTCATATTGCGCCCACAAATCGTACAAATCTCGTATGAAACCTTGAAGTTCTATCAACAAATGTACTTCTACGTGAACTGGTGACATTTCATTCTCCTACTAAATGTAATCAATCGGTAAGTTTATCGCTAAAAGTGCTTAATACTTTGTTTTATCGGTAAAACAATCCTTATTTAGTTAGTACACAACTTCTCAGTAAATTCTTATATCTTGCGATTCTTTCTGCAAACCATAAAAAGGATTTTGATCAAAACCTGCTCAAAACTCTCGTAAACCTAAAAAATTACAGAGATTATAAATTTTGGTTCAAACTCACTCTATCATACAACCTCTTTGAGACAACTCCACGTGCAGAAAAAGTGGCAATCATATGTTTATCCCCGAATTCCCTGACTGTAGTTGAGGATTCGCCGCCAATGGACTGAACATGGATTAATTTATTCCCATCTCTGGTAATAACCGACTAAAAACAAAAACATGCCGCAATTCAAACAGAGCTAACTAACTAGCTATAACTAACAACGCAATACTCATTTTGCACAATCTTAGATTTACCTTAGCTTTCCTCCCATCCGCAGTGTTCTCATCGAACGGAACTCCCAACTTGAAATACACTTTGGTTGTTTTGAGTGCACTGAAAGTCTTGAGCGTAAAATGGTCATCTCCCTCATCTTTGATATAAACTGTAGGGTTAACTTTCTCCAGGGCAGTTCTCTGGATCAAACCCACTCCTATAACCAAAACAAAATAAATTCTTGCTAGTTATCATCCTTTAGAACAGTTATGACAATAATAATGATAACTCATTCAATTTGTTTGTTTGTACAACAAGAGTTAGTTAAGAAAAGTAAATATTGCCCTTACCCACAGCCTTGAGATATTCATCAAAATTCTCACTCTCCACTAAAACGTACGTACCGTCGAACACCATTTTGACAATATTTTAAACACTTGTAAAGAAATATTTCAGTTTGCATGCGAGAGACAGGAAATCAGATGATGATGTCGTCTTGGTTTGGACATGCACTCACTCTACTACTTCTCATTGGTCACATTACTAGCCAACTAACTTGTAAATAAATTGCGACATTCACTACTGACTCGCTCAGTTTGTTAGTTAGATAGTTAGTTGGTGACTACATATACACACAAATTGTTGTTGATACGTAATATATTCACAGCCAGGAAGATACAAGTCCATGTTCCATTGATTTGATAAGAGATTGAAATTTGAAGCAATGATAAGAACTAAAAGGTCTCCTGTCACTATTTTCTGTAGTCTTAGTTAGTGGCTGTGTGTCATCTTTATGCACATGAATTATAGTGCTTGAACTTTGAACACTTGGGGAATTATATGCTACGTTTTCAACAATAATGCTGCAATAGTTAGTTAGTTAGTTATTGATAGTAAGTAACACAAGTAAAATAGTTGGTTGGTTGGTTAGTTAGTTAGTAATTTAGTTTGTTAGCAGTGAGTGAGTGTGTGAATAAGCAAGCGCTAAGGCAAAGTATAAGTGCATTCTTGTGACCTTTTTATACACACATGGTAATGATGGTGCACACTATAACTACATAACATGTGTGTAGGTACCACTTTCATGACAGATGTGAATTACAATGTAGTTAGTTAGATAGTTAATTTTTTCTACTCTTTTTATAGCCTTGATCTCCACAGAAGGTTTTTCATGCTCGCACAATTCAAAGGTTTTTGCACTAATCTAGATTAAGAATCAAATAGGAAGTTAGTTAGTTAAGGTTTATATTGCGACTATAAGTCTGCTTTAACAATATAGTAAACTGTTAGTTAGTTAGTTAGTTGGTAGAAATTGCTTTATTTCCAGCATGTTTGTTTGTCTAATATGTTGACTACCGCTTTTCATACCATTTATTCCATTTTTGAACTGAATGCATATGAAAGCAGTTCAGCAGTTGCTTTGTTCTCCAACCTAATGTCTAATGGTTGTATTGTGCTGCTGAGCTATGAAATCATTTGACAAAGTGAAACTGTGGTCAGTTTGAGTGCACACTTCACTTACTATACGCAAACACTTAAAATTTAATGGAGTCTATAGTATATTGCCGCTATAGGTATGGTTTGGCTTTACCCTGAAAGTGTGCATGTTGCTCGGGTGCAAGCAAAATTGATGAATGAATAAAAGTGCCTGCTTCCAGATTTCAGATATGCAATCAATTCCATGTGTTGTTTTTGCAATGCCTGGCTGCATGCTATTTGATTGCTAGCTGTCATTAGATTTTCTTTACATTTGAATGCTATGTGAAACTAACCAAACCAATTACTTTAATTTAAACTTGTTGACTTGCTACGTAATGTAATATGTGTAGCAACAGCAATGCAAAACAAGCTGAACTTGAAATCTTATGGACTATGCAAAAAATGTCTTCAAATAAACCGATGTCATTTTATTGCAATGGATATTATTCAATTTTCTTTATTTTTCGCTAATTTTTCCCCAATTTACACCCGCTTGTATACTCTGGTGGAAACAACTCCCTTGCATTCAAATGTGGCAGTCATTTTGTCGGCTTCAAACTCTCTGGTCACAATGGAGAGATCATCACCGAGTTTTTGGGTTTGGATCAATTTGTTTCCATCCTTGGTCATGGTAGTCTGAAATCATAAATTACAAAACTTTATCTTCTTCTGAACAACTCATCAAATAACCTTGAGTGTTATAAAAGCTCAGACGCTGTGATTGCACCAAGGCATTTTCAAGTCCCAAAATCCCCCGCATCATCAACATTGTTATAAATTACAAGATAATAACATAATCTATTTATACACCATACAAAAATTGATACTATTGCATAGTGATACTGAATTTTACTGTCTGTTGAGTGATTGGCAGCCCTAATTTGTGTAAATAATGGCAACTTTTTTGACGCAACTGTAAACGAATGATAAGACTATCTAAATACCGTACCTTAGCTCTTCGGCCATCGGCGGTCTCCTCTTCGAATTCAACTCCAAGTTTGAAGGTGATTTCAGTATTTTTCAATGCAGTCTTGGTCTTCATGGTGTACTCGTCTCCATCGAGAGTAATTTCAACTACGGGCTTAGTCTTGTCAGCCAAATTCCTTTGGACCATGCCAACGCCTGTAAATGGATTGTATAAATATACATTTGTTAATCCTCAATGGACATTGAACAGATGACGCAATGAGTGTGTTTAACCAATTGCATCCATGTTTATTGTTTCATGTGTCTGGAGGGATTTGGTGAAATATTAGCTGTCTAACTAAACTATGTTGGTCTGTTTTTAGCATTTGCCGACGATTGGGTACACATCTTAAGTTGGTGTAATTTGATTTTCAAAGTTTTATAGATTTAATGAATGCATAACCCCGAAAGTAGAATAGTTTTTTCAAAAAATTGGTTTTTTGCAATGCATAGTTTTATGTTTGTTAAGTTGCTAGATAGGAGTTTGCATGGAGGCTTGTCTTTGTTTATTTTGTGTGGCAGTTGTGTCCAATAATTTGCATGCACAGTTTTATGTAAGATAAAAAATAAGGCCAAAGTTTGTCCCTACGTTAGGGGTAAAAGTGGTGATAAAAGGGGTGAAAAATTAGCCAACCGAAGTCACGCCTATTTAGAATGCATAGGAGGTGTGGGGATAAAAGTGACAAGAGAATCCTTTCTATCATTATTCCATGTTATAAAATAAAAAATTATGTCAATATGTACACTAAATTGGTACAAGGATTTTCATTTTGTCCAGTTTACAATAAAGTGGATGACATGATAACACATTTTAGTTTGAGATTAATTTTTTTCCTATGGCGCCTGCTGGATATTTATGTAACCATGTAGGGTAAAGGGAGAAATGAATAGTAGAAATAGAAAATCGTCGTTTTTTATATGTCCAAATTTCAATTAGTAACGACAGTTGTATAGACAATGTCTCCAAACCTGATGTTCTATGACATAGTTTAGACCGAATTCGTCAAATATTTTGCCGGCCAACGGGTCAACCCAAATTTCATGACTAAAGTCTCGATGTTTTGGCATGCAAGCTTTAAGTATTTATATTATTTTGAAAAAATTATAAAAACTTGACTTACCGGCAGCCTTCAAGTACTCCGTGAAGTTCTCACTGGAGATGTTTTCGTATTTTCCTACAATAGACATGTTGTTTTGTTAGCGGAGTTGAACCACGAAATGAGAAATTTACAAGAATGTTCTTTGAACGAAACACAGAGGGCAAGTGAAAATTGGATCCGGGGTGGGCGAGTATTTGTATGAAGATTGTGTCTGGACTTTGATATGATATAAGATATAATGCTGAGGATAAGACTACATAATCGTATATCTATCATCACCTGAATGCAGAACTAACTTTGGACTGTCGACTGTGAAAATTCAAATGCAGTATGCCACATAGATGGGCACATTTTCTCCGAGGGAAGGAATTTAGAAGGGTGAGGGAGGGAAGGATTGGGTATTTTAGTCATTCCAGAGGGAGGAAAAGGAAGGGTACGTTTTCATTAACCCTTTTCGAAGGATAAAAAAGGGAAGGATTGATTTTCAGAAATTAATAAGGGGAAGTCTGAAAGGGCATACTTAACTTTTTGAAAATTCTGTTTTCACCAATAAAATTCCTATAAAAAGGCTGAAATTTCATAATTTTTGCCGTTTTTTCAAAAAAATCTCGTGTGGACAAATATATGAAGAAAATAATTGGCGTGAGAAGGGTGAGCGAAGGATTTGCCTTCGCATTTTTTCTTTCTGAGGGAAGGATGCTTGAAGGATGGATTTTTTGCGTGAGAAGGAAGCCCTGATTTCCCCGTTTTTTGATGTTCAGAGGGAAAAGAGAGGGAAGGGTAGATCCAGATGGAATGCCCACCTATGGTATGCCATATGCATCTTCTCTTACTTCCTCTGTACACTTAACATTGCAATTTTAACACTTACACTGTTCCGTCGTACAAAAAAGACATGCTTATTCATGCAAAACTATATTATGCAGTTTCAAAGGTCAACTGGTCTGTCTCCAATCATAAATTTTCTGATGCAATTGGAATGTTATATTCATGCTAAAGAATTATGAGTGGTTTCTTAGAACGAGTTACAAATAATAAAATGGCATGCATTGATAAGTCTTCATAGAAACTTATGTTCATTCGGCAGTCAATCTAGAAATCCAGGATTAAATATAATGTACCTGTCTAGGAATTTCAAGCATTAAAAACGACAACTAATTGTTTGTTATATAAAGTAAAATCACGAGTTAATCGTGCGTTTTATCAATTAATCTTTTGTGCAAATTCAGAAACATTGTTATATGCATCTTAATTTTATGCTGAATCAATATTAATTCATTCAGACACTGAGATTGACGTATACATAATATGTATTCTATATATTATTAAAGATTTATGTAGTTGTGTGAAAATCAATAAGATCAGACTTACGGGCTTAATGTGCGAATTAAAGATAAGCTAAGAAAGGACAAGAAATTAAGAATTTTCATGCATTAAATAAACTTGAAATTTGAGCTGAAACATCGGTTTCAAAGGTTCAGAGTCAGACTAGGCAAGATAATAGACTTAACAATTGATTCAATAATCCCATATAGAATGGAAAATAAAAATGTGTTTTAACAACATTTATCGCTGTAAAAAAGTCCATGAAAAATTTGGAATCACAAATGATCCTGGATATGTCCATCAATAGCCTTAAGCATATCACGATTGATTAAGATGATCCCCTAGAAAGGTAAAATGAACGGACACTGGCATTTCCTGGATATTTTTTGCTGTATAAGGATCAAACTTGGATTTGCCCAAAAACTTCCCAGATTTAGATGCTGATGAAATCAGAAGCTATTTAAACAAATAAAAGTGGCGCACCAGTTTTTCAGAGTAATTGACCAACAAAGACAAGTTATAAGTATAAACAAAATACAAACAATGAAAGTTATTGAAAAATATGATTTCTGCATACGTTTTAACATGCAGACGGATATCATCCATTCAAAAAATATGATACATGAACATGACTATCCGCTCGTATCATTACTGTTACTGTAATGAATCATGATTGATTCGATTAGACTTTTAGATTTATGTAGTTAATAATCTAATGTAGCGTAAGATTCGGTCAAGACCTTGACTCGTGTGAATTTTTCTCAACATTTTTATTCACAGAATGTGAATGATTTTCCGTCTACCTAACTCACCATAAAGTTAAACTCCCAGTTGATTTTAGTATCTAAAATACCGAGACGCAGACATTGCCTAGCTAGTCAAAATATATTTAATACAGTTTACATAATAAAATGGCCGATTTGCAAGAGCAATTTGACAAAGCTGTGAAATTTATCCGGGATCTCCCAAAAACAGGTAAATTGAACATTGACGTTTTTTCTTCCTGATTTAAGTTTTACGATATATGCAGGTTATTAAGTTTCTCTTGAATTTCAGGACCATACACACCCACAAACGATGAAAAATTAAAATTCTACAGCTTATTCAAACAAGCTACGGTCGGGCCTTGTAATACGCCTAGACCAGGAATGCTGGATTTTGTTGGTAAAGCCAAATGGGACGCTTGGAATGCTTTAGGTGACATGAGCAAAGAAGAGGCGATGAAACAATATGTGGAAGCTTTTGAAAAAATGGAGCAAAAAGTGAAAGATGCTGGGATAGCATAAAATTTAAACTAAAATTTATAAAATGTCTGTGATTTTTAATGTTATTTGGCAAATTCAAATTACGCACATTCACATGGAGCCAAGAATCTTATTTCTACCCGATATTCTTTTGGTTTTATTCATCAAAGTATATGAAAATAAAATTCCTTGATACCAAACCAGAAACAAGTGTATTACTTTATTGACCTTTTCTCGTGGGTCAAGTCATTACTTACTTGACTGTGTATAATATGAATTTACGTACTATACAGTTTTATAAGCGTCACTTGATCTGAAGATATTCAATTCATCCGATCAGCAGTGCATTTATATTTTTGCGTCAAACTTTGAATGCCATTTCTGTAAAATATGTAGAAAAGACAGCACTTGAGACTAAGTGAGAGCAAACTTTTCGAGTTTTCAAAATGGCATTGCTAGATAAATTTAATGCTGCAGTGAAGGTAGTTCAGAGTCTCCCAAAAGAAGGTAGGTTAAGTGACATAATTGTGTCATCAATAAATTTTTGTTACCAATTTTCTGTACCATTAAAATTATCACAGTAAAAAAATCATTATAGTTCAACGGAATTCACAGCTATTTTCTTTGCTTATTAAGGATCATATAACCCATCCATGCTGCAAAAACTGAAATTTTACTCGCTATTTAAGCAAGCTACCGAAGGACCCTGTACAACTTCAAAACCCCGATTTTGGGATGTAACTGAGCGAGCTAAATGGGAGGCGTGGAACAATTTAGGTGCAATGAGTAAAAACGCAGCTATGCAAGAATATGTGGATAGCCTGAAAAAAGTATGAAAAGAGTAAAAGCATAATTTTATAATTCTATATACATAATTTTATAGTTTGGAATTATCTTAAAAATTAAATGAACACTTTATGACATGCAGATTGTAGAATCTATGGGATTCGATATAAAAGAAGAAGACGCGAAAGAATGCATTGGATCTTTTTTCATTTTCTACGAATTCGTTACACTGCAAGGGGACGAAATGATTAAAATTAAGGAAAAAATCGATGAATTCATTAGTACCGATAGTCGAGCTCATGATTATTTTTCTTCTTTGGAAAATCCTCCCGTTCCGTTAAATTGTATTGTTGGACGAGATAGAATATGAAAACATTGCTGGGTTTAACTTGACATTTTTAGACTAAACCTAGGGAACAAACATCATTATCATTATCCAAAGTTGATTAACTTAAACTTCCCAAAGTGTTTAATAGCTTCAAATGACTAGGTGAGAAGTTGAGAAGTGTTCACATGTGAAGTCACGCATTTACCAACATTACATTTCATTCTCCCAACAACAAAAAATTAAATAGAACACGAACTTTACCAAAGCATGAAAAACAGGTTAAAAGTCACCAGTTCTAAAGCAGGAAACATTCTGGTGCATAGAGACTTGTAGACGCAGGAAATACATAGCAGTATTTCATTTCAAAATACTGTATTATTGAAAGTCACCAAAAAATGTTAGTCAACACTGATTGATTGATTGCAGCATAATTTTGGTGAAGTGTACCTTGTACTTTTATGGAGCATTCACCTTTATTGTTTCTAATGTAGTTAATAGTTCTCCGGATTTTCAACGGGGTTTGTAATAATTTATTACTGCTGATGAAATGTAATAAATAAAAGACAAAGTTCAAGTGATACCGGAATGCAACAAAAGTCAAGTGTCCAGCTGTGGCTCTCATCCCAGTGTCGTAACGGATAGTATATAATGAAGGCAAGTAGGCAAGTCAGAAGTTTTATTTAATACAGAAATATTGAGAGCCGAGAAGAATCGTCAGTGTTTAAGTTGGCAAAAATGTATATTTAACTGTATTTTTATTTCAAAATGTCAACTTCTTGAAAAATTTAAGCTTGTAGATATATTGAGAAAAGAGAAAACTCATGCATTGTGAAACGCTCATGAAGTTATTTGAGATTATACTCCATTTCGAAATAGTCCTGCTTCCTGCCTCAACTAACTTTTCCCATGTTGTTTGTTCATACTATACTATGCTGTCTAGAGCTTCTACTTGAAACGCAAAACAGTGCGAATGTTTCAAAATAATATGAAAAGGGCATGTTATAGCTGTCTTAAAAATTACGACAACAAATTACTTCCGTAAACTGGTGATTCAAAGAGAGTTTAAAATTCTAGTTATAGTTTAAGCCTCGCCGCCTGACTGCCAATACTATCAACATCAAAAGATACTGCAAATATAAAAAAAATTCGCAGTAATTACGCGTGAAACCCAAAATCATGCATTACTTTACTTATTTAATTTCTAAAATATCTCCTACTCCTGATCCTGATTAACTTTATTTTGTATCAATCCGATTATGCAGACTGTGACTACAGTAGTGTATGTAATGTACAATGTGTCCAATTCAATTCTGAATAATAAATAATATCCAATGAAGACAAAAAAACATGAATGATGAAGCGCATTGGTATTGGTATACACAATACACAAGGATATAGTCATAATAGGTCAGTTTGTTACGAAATCTTGACTTCTTGTATACTGTTATGCATTAAGTAACCCATTCCAGCTTTATTGATCGGAGACATAAATAACTAACATTCTGTATGAAATTGCAGAAAGCAAATATCTGTATTCATTAATATAAATGAATACGTTCCTTTTTAGTTGAGTATACACTGAAGCGAACTCAATATTATTGGAATCCAGAAAGCATGCAATGCATGGAAATTGATATATCTGCTCACTTGTACCTCGTATTCGTATCTTAAATGTGTATAATCTAGTTTTGTCCTCTCTTGTGACATTTTTGCAGTTAGGAGCTTAGTTGATCTGTGGCACGTAGAATTTCTCCGTGAATTTAACTTTCGTTTATCAGCAAGGGCAATCTGATATAACTTGAACGAGTAATTTAACAACTTGTAATCAACGGCAAATGATTGACAAATCAATCGAACTTAAGTGATTTGAACCCGTTTGTTTTATTACCTTACAGTTTTGTGTGATTTGGGGAATTTAAAAAGTGAAGAAAATGTGGCTCCTTTGTTCCTGGGAAAAATTCTTTCTTGAATGATAACCTGTCTTTGCATTGAAGCCTTCCTAGTGCACCAGTGGAAGCAGTCTCACTCTTGTGTCCTTCTGGATTCCAATTCCAGCAAACCTAACGCTAATAATAACGTACATTCCATTTCTACGTGCTGCGTCCAAGTCTCAGGAAAAAATACTCAATCGACTCTCATTGGAAACGGATTTTTCAAGCAACCTTCCAAAATGGCTATGGAAGATAAATTCAACGCTGCTGTGAGAGTAATTCAAAGCCTTCCAAAAGATGGTAAAGCATTCTCACATGTATTATTTAAATACTGTGTATTTGAATTCATACTTACTAACTAACAAACTATCCTTTTCCTAGCTAGGTTTACTTTTATTTTTATGACTTTTCCTGTATTTTGTTGCAAA
>Ga0210040_10003549_pt1 | contig 21009 bp, 12 predicted proteins | sample CryGeyCG12114_NA_FD_185462 | JGI IMG/M metagenome (GOLD analysis project Ga0210040, IMG submission 185462) | Groundwater microbial communities from aquifer - Crystal Geyser CG19_WC_8/21/14_NA (SPAdes) (version 2) | ecosystem: Environmental > Aquatic > Deep subsurface > Groundwater | place: USA... | reverse complement strand
TTTTGGGATCTTATTATAATTTAAGTAATGGACGCAACAGACAAAATTTTGCAAAAAAATCGTACAATAAAAAATTCGTTCTGCAATAGTTACAAAAGAAATAGAATTGCGTTGTTGAACAGTTTATTTTTAAAATCACATATCCTAGAATCTTGAATGCTCACATCACTGAAGAATAATGTAACCCCCAGAACTTCTTTTTGCTTCTGTCATCATTCTTAAAACTAATTCATCTTGATACGGTCTAGAAGCAAATTGAATTGAGATCGGCATACCTTGGGAATTTTTTGCACTCTATATAGCCAGGCATCACAATAAAATAAAGTCAATTAAAAATGAATTCATATCTTACCACAGTAGGCTGATCGTTAATCTAAAATCTTACCTCTTTAGCAAGTTGTAGTAAATAATCATCCTCATCCTTGTAACTACTTAATTTCCTACCCGACTCGATTCCAAATTTTGAAGTTCCCGCAGGAAAATCAACCAAGTTCCATAACACAGTGTAAGCAATGGCGGCTAAAATGGAAACCAAAAGCCAAATTCAAATGCAAACATATAGACAACCACGATTGAAATTCTTGAAAAATTGAAGAGCAAACTCAGCAGTCTAATTAATTTCCCTTACGTAGCAGTTTTCCAGCGTCATTAATATTCATAGCAGGTAATGGGAAGGTGGGCCCCATAATTAAATCGATATCCAAAACACGCATTTGATTCAACAAGGCATCTTTCAATTTCATTCTTTTATTTTCCAGTTTTTGTAAGTCCCTTGGAGTCTGAATATCCAACCCCCCTCTTGTCATTGAATGCATTCTTTTTGTATGATTTGGGTACAACGGGAATCTTTCAGTGTACGCAGCAATCTCCCTTTGTTGTCGAGACAAATACACGAGCCGATGAAAATCTTGCATCGAGTCGGACATTGGTTCATTGCGAAATAGTTTACGAAAACCAACTCCACCGTCTGCAAGTAATAGGTCGAAGAACATTTTCATCACGTCGTATCCATCTGGCATTGGAAAGGGCACTAATGTATGGCCTTCAGATTCCAATGCAACTTTTTTAGAGAGCACAGTTTGCTCTGTGTCCCCGATTGCTGGGAAGAATGGCAAAGACGTGTAATAGCCGATTCGGAGAGGTCGCTTTGCAGAATGTAGCTGAAATTAAAAGTTTTGGATTTTCTATTCATTAATGCATGTCACGAAATGCAGCACTGGTTAATTTCGAATTATTTTCTGTACCCGGCAAATAAAAGACCAGTAACTGACATTTAATAAGGGTAAATATATTCACGTCAAACTCATGCACATAAAAATTATAAATGCACTTTGAAGGAAGCCAGAAAATGGTTCATACAGATATTCTATTCAAAATTCAATTCCCCATAAAGTCAAATATTGTTCTAAAACTTACATATGCATTCCAAGGCACAGGGGTGGCAGAAAATCCTTGAATGTTACGTAACGGGTCTCCAAAAAGTGATCGATGCAGATCAGTAAGGATTCTGGATTCGATTGCAATTATTCCAGGGACGCCGGTAACTGAAATTCAAAGAATCCTCATCATCTTGGATGTTAAGTTACATAGCTGAATAAATAATCAATGTATAGCTGGTTCATACTTCCAATCAAATTTGGCAATGAAGATTGAACACCACGATCACTAATTCGGCCTTGTGTACATTTTATTGCAGCCAGCCCATGCAAATGTGCAGGAATCCGAAGTGATCCAAAAAAATCTGTTCCCACAGCCAAAATGGCGCCACCGGTTGCTACCAATGCGGCAGCACCACTATTTCCACCTCCCGGAGACAAAGTTGGATTTAGACCATTTGCTGTTGTCCCAAACAAAGGATTGTCACTTCCAATGGAGAATAAAGCTTGTGGTACGTTGGTTTTCACAAAAGGAATCATGCCCATGCTCAGTAGCGTTTGAACTAGCACGCTGGACCGGTTGGCTGGATTCAAAAGGCGCTTACCAAGACCTAACGTTGTATCCATTCCTTCTACATTGTGCTCATCACTGACTGCAATTGGGAGTCCGTGGAACGGACCCTTAACACTTGCTAGTTTGTCCAAGTCTTGTGCCCATTGCTGGAATTGAAAAAATAAAGCAATTGTTGATGCTGTTTTCCAGTTGCGAAAATAACCGAACGAACCGTGCCGCCGTAACTGTGTTAAGACCGAACTAACCAATTAGCATATGAAACTAATCAATTGGTATTGGTATCATAATATAAAGGGGTATCCTTTCGGTAACTAGCAAATAAGTTTTCTATTCAGAATACGTAGTCGGTAGATATCCATCTACGTAATTACTCAGAATAAACCATAATTTACAGCATTTTCTGAATGGCGTATAAATATTTGTAGAAAAGAATAACGACCTTGCATTTTCACCGTGCTGTTAGCTTGTAAGCTGTTACACATACTTACACACACTGTTATTGCTAGTATTTTGTTAGTAAATTAAGATTGAGATGCAATTAAAATCAGTCCAAAATACAAATTAAACTATATTGTACAGTCCTATCAGATTTTGTTAATTTTGCCCCTCCAAGAACCGTAGAAACTTGGTTCTAAAACTCAACTTCATTGTTGCGACATAGATAAAACCCTAAACTCGTATTATGAAACCCGACACTAAAAAGTACGAACAATTTATGGTCACAACTCGTGCCATTCTACCCAATCCCTTATAATGAGTGAATAAACCACCGACTCAAGTAATAAACTGAACATTTATGACAAAGTAAAGTGTACGAACCACAGCCTGTGGAATAAACTCGGTCACACAATTCAGCCTGGATGTCATATTCAAAGCTTTGGCTATGAAAGCTCCCAAGACCCGGGTAACTTGATAGGATCGACTTTGTAACTTTCTTTGTAATTCTTCCGCAGACAATTTTGTGATATAATCTGCTTCTGGTGTGAACGGATTCTGTTTTCTCAGTAACTCAAAAGATTTTTCATTTTCTGCTTGTACTTGGGAAATTTGCTGGCCCACAGATTCACTAGTTTGGTTATCCTAAAATGGGGTTGGTGTCAGAAAAAATATAATCTCTCTGGACTGGCGATTCTTATAAATCTATGAATTTATGATTCACTTACATTTTCTAAACTATCCAAAGTATCCTCAGGGTCTGTAGATTGCCCTGAAATAAAATCTTGGTCTTTGGAATGACCTTTTTCGTCTGTCGTCCATTTCCAGACACCACTTTATCATGAATTAGAAAATTTAGTTTTTGTACCCGTTAAATTTACTTTAAAAAACTATGGGAATTTACTTACTCACCACCGGGCCGAAAAACTTGACCGGTTGATCTTGAGATCAATATTGAAAACAGTATGGCAATCACAGGTAAAACAAATAAAATCTGTTGATAAACGTGAAAATTGTTCAGGTATTAAAAAATAACGTTTTCCAATCCAATGAAAGTATTTTTTATTTACCTGAACACAGTTAAATTGAATAGGCCAATCTCTTCGTCTCATCTTACCCCTTGGTCTATGCATTTGAGTAGGTAATCCCATTGTAACATTTGTCGCAAATACACTCAGCAGTACCTACTAATTAACAACAGCTTTTAGTCCTGCGACAATTTTCAGTTATAATTCCTACAGAATCGAAAGCACACTGATTTAGTAATGTTAACACAGGTTACAGTATTATTAGTACTGCCACAAGTACTTCCGTTCACGTATATGCATTCAATTTTGATGAGTTGAGTAAGGTTAACATATGTGCAACCTAATTCATGTTTTGGGTGGATTTCCAAATTCTCACAATCTTGTCTGTGATCAAACCTTTAGTTAGCACACGCCAGTGATGCATTGTGTTGCCTGCAATGCCATTTATGGGGAGGGTTTACGTCTTTAACATCCTTTAGGGAAAAAATATGCTGGGATGGCTAACAAACTTTTACTTAACAGTAGATGGTCACATGAGAGTTTGCAATGGATCATAATGAGTAGACAATTAACATTCAAAACCTTCGTTTATATTTGTCTGTCACAAAAACGATGTAAGCATTCCTGGAAGCAACCTGCATGAGTACTGCCATTTAAAAATGTTTTCTCTTTTAAATTGACCGGAGTGTAATACAGTCAAAAGTGCGCCCCTCGTCCAAGACGATACTCCAACTGTCTGTTTCCCTGGTTGAACCCCTCTCCAAACCTTCCAATGTTAGTTAACATCAACTGTATGCTTGGCCAGGCTCGCTAACAAAATATCTTGTGCATGCTATTTCCATATGCGAAACGTATGCCAAAACAAGATGCATGTCAGTAGAACATATATGCGTGTCTTTAATGTATACTGCTGCAAGGAAAAACACAACACAATCTTGAAGGACTGCAAATCTTGGATTTCCCATAACTAACAAACTAAAGATTCAGCCCACGTCAATCAAATGAGACATGAAAACCAGCCATACGGAAATCCTTGGTACAAAATAAAATGATGTGATTAACACCAGTTTTTACGATGATAATAAAAATACGATTTATTAGCACGAAATACAATAATGAAGACATCAAAACCCTTGATTCTTCAGATTCATGTTCCTAACAATAACTAGTACAATAATATATTCATTCTCGATAATAATAATCGCATCTGATAGGGAGAAAAAAGGTCAGGCATACTCGGCATGTCATCTTCAGACATAGTCAAGAACAAACACAAAAAACATCTTACTCAAACTAATTATTAACCTATTGACGAGCAAAAACAAGACTCACATTACCTGGCATTCACATAGTAGTAGCAGTACAAAAACAACAATCTACAATACTTTCCAAAACACACAGAGATATTGTATGTTACAGCAAGTCCCTCTAACTCTTCTAACTAATACCCTTTGGAATTCAATAAGTCATCGAGTTCATGAATTTTTTTCATCATTGCACTTAAGTAAATCACAAGCATCTGACCGACTCTATACACAATGTAATGCTTCCCTCCCTTAAATAGAATCAAAATGGATTCCACATTCCCAGGTACAATAATATTTAAATCTACAGACTGTAAACTTCCCGTTTATCAGATTGTGTTCAGTTATTCCGCTTATTTACTTATAGTACAATACAGAATACTTTTTGGACTAATAAATACCAATGAAGAAAAATTCTAACCAAGAGTAATAATAATAATTTTCATCAGTAGGAACTGTGTACAACAATAATTTTTTCCTCAAGGCGTCTGCGTTATAACAACTAACCTTGCGGGCCAGTCAACCATACCAAAAAGAACTATGAAATGACCTTCTCCTGTCTTATGTTTAGTTTGTTAGTTAGTCAGTCAGATGATGAAATCCTTTCATTCAGTCGTTAATACTAACAACAAAACAACATGTTTGGATCATTAATGTGAATACAGATTCTCGCCAGAACAATATATTCCTTACTCAAGACAAGTATATAAGACACATAGTTTCCTTTTTTGTATACCAATGTGTGCACATGATCAAGTGGAATCAAAATGAATGATTTTTTTTACCTACGGTAGATTTAAAGGTACAAGCAGACAAGTATACACAACAATGATTATGATTATAGCTACTGTACGTATTCAAAGCACCTTATGTATTGAACAAGCCCAAAAATGTGATAGCCATAGCTATTTAGTAAGTTACAAAAATAAAATAGTAGCACTTGTTGCTATCTACGTTTACATATGGAGTGAACAAGTTGTTGAAACAAACTCTGAACTTATCATTTATATTGCGCTAGTTATAGATTGCGGGATTCACAATTATTATTATTATTACTATGCGTAGTTAGTTAGTTAGATTACTAAATTTTCGGGAGCAAAAAACACGATTGTATTGTAAGCAGAGTAACCTAAATAATCCTATTGTCTGCAAATAATGAATCAAATACAAGAATTTCAGTTGGCCATTATTTAACAGGGAGTAAAAAACATGGTTAATACATTTAACTAAAACGATATGTGATAAAACAATTATACTTACTATTGTATAGTACACAGCACAAAGTACGCGATCGAAAGAATTTGCAGCTCAACTGCACACAAAATATATATATATATATCAATATATACACAAAATCTGTATTTAAAAGTTATACATGTTGCGTTTTTGCAGAGTTTCTCTGCACGAATTATTTAAAACATCGATATTTTCCTACCTACACAAATAATGACTGTGTGACTCGCCTGTGATTTCTCGGTACAAGTTAAGGAAAACAATCTTTCCCTTTATCAATAAAAAAACTTTCTTAGTTCTATGCGAAGCGAAAAAGCACACCAAATGAGAGAAAATAATTAATTTAGTGCGGTTACAGAAATACTTGAGAGTAGAGTTAGTTACTTATAAACAGATCTAGAGCAAACTTAAACATTAAATAAATCTAAACAAATAAGGTAGTATATAATAAATAAAGTACGCTTTGGTTTCGAGAACTAAATATGGACAAAAAAAAAACACCGATTCAACATTCAAGTAAGTGATATTTACTATCTACCAACAACTTTTGGACTAACTATAACAAGAAAAGAATTCACCCATCCAGTGCGAATAAGTCTGCGAAGTAGTCAAAAAGGAAAATCACATTCAGAATATTATACAGAAAGAAATGGACTGCACATTTAAAATTGACCCAATATCACAGATTCTTGACTCTCCTTCTTTTAGGGTGCTGCTGTTGCTGTGGTCCAAAACTATTCCCATTGTTACTACTACTATTATTTAAAGTGGTCGCTCTGGTCACAGGTCCTTCTACAATCATATCACTACTGCTATGATGGGGCAAATAAGAGCTACTATTACTACCGACAGTACAAGGATCATTGTTATTATTATTTCTGGACAAATCCCATGGACCAGTACTTACATTACATTCCTGTTGACGACTTCGCGTAGGTAAGACTAAATTCAATGGAGCGTGGATATCTTCTTCTTTGGGGGGTCTCCCTCTAGGGGTCGAAGATCCTCCATAGCCACGACTACTACTATGATCTAACCGCTGGTCGATTATCCGTCGCTTGCGAGACCGAGTCATAATTGGTTCGAACCGGTAACTAAATCCAGTAGAGCAAGAGCCGAATGGAATGGATGGGACAGGACTTGAGAGTGGAAATGATGAGAAAAGTGGGACAAGTGAGGCTGACGAAGATTCAGTCGATCCACGGTCAATATCCATCGGTTCTGAAGATGGAGAGGAAGATAAAATTGGTGTGAGCGTGACTGGAGGAATTGAGGTTTCACGACCGGAGGAAATGTTGGTTGATGATGAAGGGAATTGAAATGATGAGGATGATGATGAATTAGAACAACCCGATTTTGGGACTCGAATGTTTCCCGAAGTAGACGCCCCAGGGGGTAAGGAAGACAGGTACTCTTGAACACGGGCTTCACCAAATGTGAAAAAGTTTTGAGGATTTGCTACTTCCTGTTCGGCTGAGCTTCGCTTCGATAGGGAAGAGGAAGTGAAAGAACTTTTACTTGCGTTACAGGAGCCGCCTAAAAATCATACGAAGAAAGTATTAAATACAGTCATAAAAGAATATTACAGCAAATTGTGAAGTAGATAGAAAAAAATATGAATAAAAATACCTGAAGCTGAAGAACCCGAAGAGAAATTGCTAGAAGAAGACGAGCGACCATCATTGGATTGCTTAGCCTTTCTCCTTTGAGCCAGTCTTGCAGTGGAAACGTCCTAACACAAGACACAGTCACATTGAGCATTATTACTAAAACTAGCACGGTTTTAGACTTTTTCGCTCAATTTTTCTACACAACTTACTTGTAAGCGAAAGCCTTGCTTGTGAGCCAAATGGAAGGCATTGAGAGTTTGCACAACAGCTTTCTCCGTTTTCACGGACGTTGTGTTTAGAACTCCAGGAGTAGCTAGGAGTCCACCCATGCCACCTTCTAGCCAAGCGCTTTCCAATAAGTCTTCCATTCTCAGTCGTTTTGCAGGATCCACAGTGAGCATCCCTACACAATAAAAACACGTTTCAAAATCACAATTCTTTACAAGCAAAGGATTTTCAAAGCCGCATGATTAAATAGTTCCCACAATGACATACCTTTGGTAATGTTTTTCGCCTGTGGGGACACATGTTCCCATTCAGGACCACTTAAGTCAAACTGTCCGCCTTTGATGCGTGCCATTATAGCAGCAGCTGAGTCTTCACGACTTCTAGCTTGAAATGGGGCTCGTCCTGACAGCATTGTGTACTACAAAAAATAATAAAATTTCCAAAATTTAAATATTTTATTCTGAAATGATTAGAAACCTTTCTATTGAAATATTATCTTACCAAAATCACACCCAAAGACCAAAGATCACAACTAGCGTCATACCCTTCCCCGTCTTGTTCCCCTAAAGCGACACGAAGTACTTCAGGTGCGGCATAATGGAGTGTAAAACATGGCGTTTTCATCGTTGTATCCCTTTCAGGTCTCATTCGGGCAAAACCAAAGTCAACAATCTTGATTTCTGAGTCTTCTGTTTCGTCAACAAAAAGAAGATTCTAGAAAGTACAAAAAATGCAATTAGTTAGTATCCCAAATAAAAAAATAATTACGCACAACCTTTCACAAATATTTACCTCAGGCTTGAGATCTCTATGCACAACATTTTTGGAATGCATGAAATGGACAGCATTGACAAGTTTCCGCATCAATTGACTTGCTTCATCCTCAGTGAATCGTTCCTTTCGTCGAATCCGATCCAAAAGTTCCCCTCCGCGTAATAATTCCAGGACAATGTAAGTATGTGCTTCATCATAAAACACTTGGTGCAGACTCACAATGTTCGGATGACCCTGACAAAGCCGAAGAAGTGCAATTTCTCGTGCCGAGTCCATTTTGCGACTGATGATCTTTACGGCAAATTCCTTGCCACTTGATTTCTCTACACATCTTCGACATATAGAGAAACTGCCGTCACCCAAGATTCCACTTTTCATGTCCAGCTCATAATACTCAAAGAATTGGGAGTTCTAGAATAGCAAAATTAAATACATATGAAATGAAAGTCAAAAGTCAGAAAAGACTTTTTCACATTTCAATTTGAATTGTCTTCAAACTCACGGGAATTGGAGTTGCTACGTCAGTATTCATTCGGTTTGACGGTTTCAAAATATCGTCACTTATCACGTTATCGCTGAATAAAATGGAAGGAGCCACGTATGAGTAACCCTAAGAAAGAAAGTCAATCAATTATGATCAAACCGCACATCATTGAAGCAACTTGTACAAAAATATGAAAAAAGTTAATAATTACCTTGAATATTTTATCAAAATTTGGAGGTACAATTGCCGGTGAGTCAGTTGGAGTCATTTTGGTAAACTCTTCCGCAAAATTCGAAGTGTCCAGCTCATCACGAATTTTTGGAATGAAAGGGGCAGGAATTTTCTTTGTCTCCAAGTGAGACCAGTTCAAGCCCTAAAAAATCAGATATAGCCGGTCACAGCATAGCTCAATTCCCGATAGTATAAAAGACATATATATGCATCAATTTATGTTCTCATCTTGAGAGCTTTTCCTAGTAATTAACTAACCAACAAACTACATCAGATAGTCCGCAAAGTATACGAACACTGTTTACAAGCCCACGAACAGCAATATCGATAATCAATACTAATTTTCGTCATCACAAATGCCCGTATACATTATCATCCATAATGACAAACTCACCTTAAAGAATGGGTGTGATTTGATTTCAAGAGCGTCCGTAGGTCCTCCACCTAACCTTTGTCTCGGTTCTTTGATCAATAACTTGCGAATAAAGTCCTTCACATCCCTAGACAAATCGTCTGGGATTGGTGGCTCGATTTTCAAAATCCGTCTGCAAAGTTGATGAACGTTTGTTACTTACTTTTCTCAACTCCCAGCATACAAAGAAGAAACTTTCCAAACTAACTAATAATTACTTACCGTGAGATTTCTTGTTGCGTATTCTTTTCTCCTTCTACAGTGAATGGAGACGCTCCAGTCAAAAGTTCATAAGTGAGTACTCCAACACTCCACCAATCCACAGCCTACATTTAACAATCATAATTTAGTTAACCACTATTGTATCCCAACAACAAATGAGACACTCTAAAAGCCGACCCTATCTTCCTCTTTGGATGCAACAATCAATTTTAAAAGACACACGATAGCGTCCGATAGCGTCACTTTCTCAAAAAGCACTCAACTCGGTGCAAATTAGTTTACCTACTAGACAACTTAATTTTAACCTGAAGGTCAACTAATAAAACACAACGCTTTCACTCCTTTCACAAAGTTTATACTGTATAGTGTACTGTGTAGTATGTATGTATTGCAGATGCAACAGTTTTCTTTAGACCAGAGAAAAGAACTTTCCACCTGACGTCTCACTTTGGGTCTGCGAGATTTTGTGCCGAGTGGCGTTCTACTCTTTGCTTTTATTAGCTTCGTAGGTACGTGAATCCAAATATGAAAGCAACAGCGGAGAAAGTAAAAGTATCGGACAACATGTTGTGGTAGCAGGAGTAAACTTGATATAATGCGACGGATTTTGACGATACAACGTAGTAAGGGTCGCTAAAACATTTTTAGTCCCCGTTCACCAAAATTTTCAAAAATTTGTCAGATCCTAGGATAGTTCTCCATAGGCTTGATAAATTTCGTGCTACTACTGTAAGTCATGTAGACTTTCTTGATGTAATGCCAGAGTAAATCCTATTATGTTAATCCACTTTCCGCGAACAATTTTATCCACCGGCAAGTTTTAACGAGTACAAAAGACCCTTACCACACTCACCCAGAGATCCCACAAGATGTGGAAAAAACCATGAGCGTACACCTTGTAGCCATGATGTGTAGTTTGTACGCATTTGCTACGTCAAACTTCGGGTGTGCAAAGAGAAAGTGAAAAAAACACATACGAGAGTTTCGGGGATGACGTAAAAAGAGACTTGAGATATGCGCAACAAAGAAGATTAGGTGTTTTATGCATGTCGTCCGTACAGTAGAGAGTGATTTGTGGACACGGCTATTTATAAATGCAATCATAGGATTGCAATAGATCAAAATAATGAAACCAGAAAAGGTATACTTTGGTAAACATGTTGATCCAAAGGAAGATTCGCCTCCTACGTAATGCACATAAATTATAAAAATAAATTTGCTTACGATATCATGACCCGTATTTCCTCCCTTGACAATTTCTGGAGCCTGGAAAAATTATAATAAATTTAAGTTATTTATGGAGCAACAAGTGTTTGCAATCTTGATTACAATGACTAAAATTTTTTCCATGCATGCTATTTACTTACCATGTATTCAATAGTGCCACAGAATGAGTAGCTTCTCTGTTCCTGTAAAATTTTATAGTATTGTACTTTAATCATGTCCTTGGGACTAAATATAGAACCCACTGCATAATTAAAATTACGGATTTTTACCTTCTCATGAGGTAAAAACTCTTTGCTAAGGCCAAAATCAGTCAGTACAATATGACCATGCGAGTCCAACAATATATTCTCCAGTTTAATATCGCGATAGATTATGCCCAACTGGAAACAAACAAAAATCAAGTTACTATACATTTTCTCACCAAAGTAATGCATGTTACATGTTACTCCCAGTAGTAAAGTTTTAATTGGTCGTTTTAAAAAAGCAATGCTGCGCAGTAAAACCTTGACAAAAAAGCATAGCAATGATTCAATAGGACTATAATATCATTATACTTACAAATAAGGTAAAAAAAACATTTATCCCCAATAAAACTTGAGTATACAGTTTCTTTTGTCCTTCTACAGTGATTGTACCGGAAAAATGATGGGTTTAATCTCAGCACATACGGAAACAGCGGAATATAAAAGATCCCAATCTTTCCCTATTTAAATTTCAAGTTTACCAGAATTGATAACAACCCTCTTTGTAGGCATGCATATCCAGTGCACACAAAAAATTGACTCCAGATTGAATTCTCCATGTATTTACATATAAGGCAAAGGAACTCGCATCAAAGCTACATATGCACAAATAAGCACTTGATTTAAACTCCAGCTGCTTCATACAATTCCAGTACATTCTACTTACTAACCAAAAAACCACTACTTTATCTCATCTCTACGAACCCATTGAGTTCAAAAATCAACTACTTTTTTCTAACTAACTAACTGACTGCCGACTTAAATATACATCTTTCTAGATCCTCAATATTGTCAAAGGTTAACAACACGCCCTTTTCTTCACAGTATGTCAATGGCCATAGAAATTATGCAAAGTGTCTTTCTCCAATAGTTCCCCTTTCATCTCCTATAAAGATCTAACCAGCGAATCCAGACTTTTCTACACAAATAAACTCTGGAATAGAATAGACAGGGTAAAAAACACTAGGGGAGACAACTAAATAGTATGTAGAGCTCAAACGATTAACAAGTGAACATGTAACATGTCTCCATTCCGTTCACAGCACGTGGGTGCAATCAAGAGGTCAAAAAACTCAGGCACAACATACTGGTTCGCTATGTGCAACTCGCTACTCCCTGGATGGATAAAAAAATGCCCTCAACCAAAGCAACATTTATACGGCGACTACAACTAGTAGACAGTAAACTATAAGTTCCTAGGATCTAGCTTGCACATAAGTAAGTAATGTAACCAGTAACCAGTATAAAAAAGGAAATCCTTTTTCTATCTTCCTGTACAACCAACGCAAATTCAAAGCAACACATATTTTCGATTGGACAAAAATAACTTTTAGGCCTGGAATTTTTCACACTTTGGGCATATGTAATCTACAAGTAAGTCATTTCAAAACTACAATGGATAACAATCTCTTATTTGGTTGTATACTGCAACATAAATTATACCATACAAAAAACTGTTGCGATTCTAATTAAACTTCTTGTACAGTTAGTACCAAGTACCAGGCAGAAAATGTTTCAAAAGGCCTGATGGAATAACAAAAATATTAAGAAAGGAAACCAACTATCTTAACTAAAACGATATTAACTGTTGAGTACATTGTGCAATCAATGGAGACCGCAGAGAACACCTCACTAACTAACGATTTCCTCACATCATTAGGAAAACACTAAAGATCAAGTATATAGCCCGCTGTAGGATCATTATCAGGGAATTCCGAACCACGGCACTATAACATGTATATCATCTAGGTCAATGATGTTAATTACAATGGGAAGCATTTTTAGCATAGTACGTCAGTTAGTTACTATCAGGCTGAATAGGAAATCTCTTGAAATGTGAACAAAGTCATGAACAAAGTTAAATACAACGATCCTATTGACTATTACATTGACAGCTGATAGATGCTGCGAGTTAGGCAACTAACTCACGAGTTAATATCATCTTCTGCAAGCCATTTAAATCCAGACTAACTAACTAGCTAACTAACTAAGAAATACGGCTGACGATAGGAATAATGTGCTCATTGAAAAACTGCACCATATATTATTTCCTCGTAAGTCTGTGTCTAAGCACCAAACAAATGCAATTAGTAGTTCACAAACAAATCCAATTCAAGGCCTCAGGATGTGTCGCTTTAAAACTGATGTCTCATTCTAATGACAATCTCCCAGTCTTAACAGCCTAAATAGTAATTAACAGTACACAAGCTCAGTCTTGCATCTAAGCCGCCATTTTATAGCGAAAATATTCTCTATCGTTTGGTTAGTTAGCTACTAAGTATTTAAGTAAGACTAACTAACTGCATTAAAAAACAATAAAGAAATGTTTGGAACAAAAAATTAGGCAATGAATAGCACAAGGTGAATGACAATGGTATAACAGTTACAGACATATAGTTCCCTTTTGTTAGCAAACTAAAACTACTTGGTAGTTAAGAAAGTGATCGGGTGCCGTTATACAAAGCCTTATGAAAATATCATAAAAAGAGCACTTTTGCGATCATTCCCTACCATTTTAATAACAATCAAATAATAAAAATATTCCATGACGTATTTATTATACCATGTGAGAACCTAATCCAATATATTTCATAACTATCCAATCAAAACTCGCATTCCCTTGAGTATCACTGTTCGACCTTAGCATTGAAAGTGATGACAAAAAAGTCACAAAGCTAAAGTTAAATGCAAAAAAAACCTTTCATCCATGCAGTTATTGTATTTATAAGCATACGAAAATAGCAAATACAAAAGTTATATTTGTAAATAACATTGCAATGACAGTTTACGAAAAAAGATGCTTCATAACATATCAGTTTTAAGTTAAAACAAATTGCAACAAACTACCAATAAACAAAAAGTCAATGCACTATCAAAAAGTGCACAAACTCACCAACTACGAACTACACAAAAATATGAGTACTGGTTTTACCTTGTGCAAATGTTCCAAGGCAAGGACAATCTCTCCAATGTAAATTCGCACTTGATTCTCAGTAAAACGCTCTCTTTGGTACAAATGTGTAAATAATTCTCCGCCGCTTACGTAATCTGCAAAGTCAAACAAAACAACCTCATTAGTTATTGCATATTCATCTCTGTATACACACACCCGCGCACAAATAAACAATACATTTTCCATTTTAGCATAAATACACATTGCTAATCAACTGAAACATCAGCCATGTCACATAGTCAACATATTTCAAATTTTACTGTAACTAACAAACAAAGACACTTTATTTTTTCTTATCATCTACAAAATATATTATGCATGCATTTCTTCACATCGAAAATATTTGTCTGCGGAGTGTACCAAACAGCTAGACAGAGGGCATGGTAAAAGTTCCCGCTCCCTGATATACAGTACGGATATTGGGACTACCAAAAATAGACCAGCCGAGCTAAAAGTGTCTGCTGCATTCTGTCTGGCTGGTAACAACCTAGCAACACCACACACCACCTTCACTTTTTACCTACCCGGTTCCTAAGCATACATATGCTTGTAGCAAGCACTTGGAATAATAACCTTCCTCACTCCTGTACATGAGGTTGGGAGCCCACCTTATGCCAGAAAATACTGCAAGTTTACACCAACTTGACCTAAATCCTTTGCATTTCCTCTTGCACCCGTTATTATTATCTGTGTAGCACCTACTGTCTAACTACACATTCTAAAATCATGATATCTTAAACGAATTCAATTTTGGTCAAAAACATGCTGAAATCAGTTAGTCAGCTTGCAGCTAGTTCCACGCTATACATAATTTTCGGGTTTTCCGTATGATACTCTACAAATCTTATATGATCTTGCATAGGATTTTGGATTTCTTTACAGATCTTTTTCACAATTCAGTAAATACAAGTTTCAGAGTTCTCAAGTTAGAATTCTTTACTGGTACAAAACTGTACACAGCACAGGTTTGTAGTATTTTTCTCCTCTACATTAAGATAGGCTACGAGAAGATTTAACCGCAAGCAAGCGGAAAGTAGGCCAAACCAAACGTTTTGCAACTTTCACACGTACCTATACATGAATGCAGCAAGGATAGATAGATAGTTAGTAACTAACTAACTAACTAACAACACTTGACATGAAATATATATTAGTGTTACTATAAGCATAGTAGCAAAAGAATTACGTTAGAGTTAGAATAATGTATTTAGGAATCCCTATCTTTCTAACTAACAGCTAAAAGGTTGTTTCTAGTCAGTCAAACCTATCAAACAGAGATAGGCGTTTATAATTAACATCTTACCTAGTTAGTATATACATTTGTGGGTAAAAAACGGATTCGCATAAAAAATCTAACTAACTAACAACAACAAATGAGTAGAAAGTTAGTTTGTACATTCTTTTACAACAATACATTGTTACATGCAATATTGTTGCCATTTGAGCAACCCATTATAATCAGATGGGCACAAAAAACTACCAAACTATCCTATTCCCTAGAAATCCGTTACGTACTAACTAACTAGAATACAAATGCAATGCAATTGTCATTTGTAGAACATAGAAGCCATTTTTTAGAAACAACCTACCTAAGGTAGATTAGTCGTGTGAAATTGAGCATTTACCGAGAACAAAAGATGGGCTTTTTGACGCTTTAGATAGGAAATGAGATAAGAGATCCATAACAGCGATTTCATAACCAGGAAGGAAATCCTACAAACTAACTAAAAGTGATCCTATGGAAAAGCTTGTTAAACGAGACTACTCGGTGATGATTCATACAGATCTAACAATTGTGACGGGTAATGATATAATAATTTCATTGATTTATGCCAAATGGAATTTGAACGACCTTTGCTCGCTGAGCACTTAACCACATGTCGAGATCTAGAAGGCTAACGGTTCTAAATAAATAGCAGCATGTCAAAATTCAATAGTCGGATGTCAAAAATTTAGGCCAGTTTTTAGGCAACAAGCAACTAACGTCTACTAAAAGCATTCGTGGAAACTAACTTCCATTTCGCTTTTATCGGGCAAAGTGCCGTGTTTTTTCTGTTCCCATAAATTATCATTCAGAGGTCACTCGCTAAAAGCTCCATACACAATATAATATTCTATAGCTGTTTTTTTCACTCTACCTGGCCTAATGAATGAAATCGATATTATATTCTGACTGCTGGTAGATTGATGTCTACAGAATAATCCAATAATCGAGGTCAAAGTCATATAAGCATTCCAGAGCCATTGTTTTAACCATGTTAACTACGACCTTCTTCCATTTCCATAATAGAATAGTACGAGTTAGTTAGTTAGCCAGTTACTAATCATTATAGTATTAATGATATGAGGAGATAGCTAGCTTAAACAGCAAAGTAAGTAAGTAACCTTCGTGGTACAAGTTACTATTGCCAGTATAAATCTTTATTCAAGAAAATTCTACAGGATATGTTTAAGTATCCAATCTACCACAGGTTAAATATTTAATGGGTATGGACACGGAAAAATCAGCACAGCTTTTGGCCCTCTGATGAAACAAACCTACATTGACTACACAAGATTCTACCCTGGAAGCTGAAAAATGCAATATTTTGGTTTGGTTGATATACTGTATTTTCAAATCCCTGGCCATAATGCTATATACAGTTGTAGTAACAGACTATCCAATCATTACACCCAATTTTTATGCCATTGTTAGTTAGACTACACCACCTAGAGTGAAACTTGTGCTCACATGTATGTACAACCTCGAACTAGATTGACAATTTAATAAAACGCTTCCTCTCTCTCCACACATAGAAAACTAGCCATCATCATTGACTCTGTCTGTGGAAAATGCGTCTCAATGTCACCTCTCCCTTTTATTCGAATAGGGGCAGGAGGAACTCCCCATTGACCAGAACATAATACCATACGAAACAACAACTATATACACAAGTGGATCTCTCATTAAAACTCATTCATAGACTGAATAACTAGCAAACTCATTCAGATAGACTCTCCAGTAGGTCTTGTAAAAATCCTATAGACTCTCGCCATAATAAAGTCATTAGAAACTCGTGCAAACTAAAAATCTTGTACTTTTAGTTTAAACTATATACACAACCATAATACACTGCACTAAAACAGCTACGCATAAGGTCTAACCTTTGCACGCACTTCAATGACAGCAGACTATGTAGTTAAAAGTTAGAGAGCAAAATGGATAGTCATCCCAATGGTAATGAATGTGTATTTCGTTTGTACCAATAGATTGCACAGATATTTTATGTAATACTTCTGTAACTAACTAACTAACTATACGTTTTGCCGACTGAATCTTCATCATGGGATTTAAAAAGTATGTCAACCCTTGATTCATTCATGGCCAAAGTCAATGCTCATATCACAATACATGAATGTCTTCAACAAACTGTAGTAATCTTCTATGGGTGGCCTTTTTGCAACTGCACAAAAAAAGTGCATTCGGATATTTACATAGAAGAATGACAGACTAAAAGTTTTTGTCAACACCAATAATTCTTCGCTTTTCAACTCGTAATATTTTACCCAACAAAACAAGTCAACTCCCAGCGTCAATTGTTAGCATTTAATGAACTCTACTTAAAACGAGTCCCCCAAGAGGAAGACATCTTAATACGGAAAATAAGTAGATACAGGATTGTAGGAACATCTCCCAACTATAACTATTCCCTGTAACCTACTGGCACATTTACTTGTGCATTATATAGTCTCGCTCGGAGAACTAAAACTCGTGTTAGCAACAACAAACTAGCCACCTTGTCTATCAGTTGATCATCATTCATTAGCATTATAACTAACTAACTAACTCCCAACATTTAGTTCTGCGTGGCTAAGCCTAAGTGTAGCAACTTAGGTAATCCAAATGCAAATTTTACATGACTCGAGTAGCAGGTACAAAATCATCCTACCTAGTTAATAGGATAATACTCACTAACCCAAAGGATTTTGCTAAACAAAGGATTAGATATTAGGTCGTTAACTAACCAACCAAGTAATTAACAATGCATTTATGTCAGAATAAACACTTTCACAGAAAAAGTACAACGCACATTTCACCCATTGAGTCAGTCACTCGCTCAATACTACTGTTATATAACGTGTCATTGGTATCAATACATAAATAGTGATCTATGGATTACTAACTAACTATCAACTCATACGCTTGCCATATGAAATCAACGCAGAACAATGACAATACAAAAGTGTGATGAAGATATACACGATGGGAATTTTTCCTTATTTCAGGCAAACCACTATACCAATATGGAATTTAGAAACAGAGGTTAATTGTGTATAACCACCGCAATTTCACGCCGTATGCATCACAGGGAGAAAAAATGTATTCCCAAGTACTAAGCACGTAACGGATTTAAATAGGTCAAGCACTCCAACCATTTTAAACAATGAGAGAAAACTGTGTACTCCAATCGTAATTATTTTATACCTTTCTGTAACATAAGTTTTCAAAAATTTCACACATGCATTGTTTATCTAATATATACATATATTGTTATGTAGTCTAACAACCAAATGTAAACAAAATGGAAAAAGGGTGCACCACACAATGGATAATCAATTCCGCCCTAGACAATTGGAAAATCCAATACCAAAATGATCAGGAAATTCACCCATGCATGTTCATAATGCGCATAGGGAGTCCCCTTATTGCTTTCTTTTTGACCTGACAAGACAAATTGTTCCGTTCCCCATGGGAGTCACAGACTGATGAAAACAAAACCTTGCAAAAACTAACTAGGAGAAGGCCTTGGCCAAAATCTACCTATACACAAGCTAGTTATTTAGTTAATCTAGTCTGAATCAACTTTCATCAATAATAATACCCATCGTCTTCTGGTTTAAAAAACAGAATAATCCACACCAGGGAACTACGTGCATAGTACATGTACTTTTGTCCACTACGGAACCAACGAACCACCGAACGAAACGGGATCGATGTGACCTACTTTTCCCAGAACTTGAACTCGCATACTTTTGCTCCCTGCTTGATCAATGCAATGGAACGTTCCTCGGCTACATAGCATAGTAAATAGCTTATAGTGCTGGCATCCAAAACCGAAAAAAGTATATTGTCTCAATAGGATGTTAAACGGCCAGGTGAAAAGTCAATTCGATTCTACTATAGGTAGCAAGTATCGATAATTTCCGACTCACAGAAAACAAAAAAATAGGAAATAATATTACTACTACCACACTAGTATGGCTTGCTTACACAATAAATTGTTTCATTAATATTTAGCTGGCTAGTTTTCGCTGTCACGCATTCCCTGCATGATCATTGTGTGCTCTCACCCAGGTATAAGGCAATAATAAAGTACTATTGCTGCTGCTAGTAACACACTAGTAAATATTCAAAACAAGCCTACACGCATAGAACAGTATATTTTCCATCTATACAGGATGAGTGATAAACTTATTCTATATTGGAGTGAGCCAATAGATAGTTAGTTCGTGGGCTTTGCTACTATCCCTAACCTTATAGTATCAACGTACAGAATGCAGAAAAGGAGTGCGGTCCTTGACACACATCACAGTATTTTATGCACTTGCAATCTTCATATGACAGAGGAACCAAAAATTGACAGGTAGATGGAAGCAATTTTCACAAACTGTATGGAATTATATAGTTGAGTATTAGCTAGCTAACTAACTAGGTTTAGGACAAAACTGTTACCCAATCATGGGGTTTTCTGTCAGAAAATGAACAAAAAACAAAATAAGAGATTTTACCATATTGTACATTAGCACAAGACGCATATTTTTTATCCGTGCAACGGGTTTTATGAGAAAAAATAAAAGAATCGTTCATGCAAGATAAATTGGTCACTCTACCATATACGGTTCCCGTTAGATGCTACTTTTAACAATAGCCTATAAAACCTACTTTCATTTTTGACAAAAAGACTAAAAGTTCTTAACTTAAGTTTCATCAAACGATTTCAAATCTTATAAAAAAGTGCAATGTTTATCTTCAATGCTTGCATAAACAGATTTTTTCGTCGGCTTTCCGTTCAGACTTTAGACAATCCACACTGAATTTTTCAAGCTACACAACATGACTTTTTTCCGCGCGAAAAACTTTAAAACCAACTTACCCAGTATTAAATGAAGTTTAGCATCTGTTTGGAAGGCATAGTGCAATGTCACGAGAAAGGGAGACTCCCGAACAGCCTCAAGTACTTGTCTTTCCGTTTTCGTATGCTCCGTCGTCTTCTTCTTTTGTACAATAGCCGCCTTCTTAAGCACTTTCATAGCATACAGTTTCCCATGGTCGTGACCTCCTACTTTTCGGACTAGAAACACTTTTCCATAAGCTGTAGAAAAACATCACAAGCCAAATTAGGTCAAGTCGATCAAAAATTATATTCATTATTATAAATATATGCAAGCGGCATAATATAGGATTACAAAAAAGAACAATATATAGCTGTCAAGCAAAAAAAAACTTTCTATTTGTCATAATACAGGGAGCATTCATTTTTTGTCGCCGACATAATAATAATAATAATAGCAATGCGGCTATTCAATATGCACAAAATATAGAGCTAACTAACTACTTACAGAGTATAATTATTATTATGCAAAATGGAAAGTGAGTTGAGACGTAACAATAATAAAAATGTAACAAGTCTGGTAG
>Ga0210040_10003548_pt1 | contig 21011 bp, 7 predicted proteins | sample CryGeyCG12114_NA_FD_185462 | JGI IMG/M metagenome (GOLD analysis project Ga0210040, IMG submission 185462) | Groundwater microbial communities from aquifer - Crystal Geyser CG19_WC_8/21/14_NA (SPAdes) (version 2) | ecosystem: Environmental > Aquatic > Deep subsurface > Groundwater | place: USA... | reverse complement strand
CCCGTTCCAAACAGAGTTTACTAACACAAATTTCATCTTGCGTTTTCAGGTGATTTTAGCTTTAACATGTGCAGCATAGGGCGCTCCCGTTGGTAATTACCTGACTTCGCCTTCGGCTTCGTAATAAAACTGGTATGCTGTCATAAGATATATATAGTAAAATAGTTTTCGCTATTAGTTCGTTAGTTAGTATATATTAGTAAGTTTGCGCACATTTAAAACAAACGATTTGTAGATGGAGCGAGAATATATATGTATTCTCATTTTGGTGTCAAGTCCATTGGGAACGTTATATTCTGACTTGAGTGAGCGATTCCCAATACATAATGCATACAGGGATAATAATATGATGATATTTGTCTGACTGTGGAGAAAAGTGGCCATTTCTTGGCCCTATGATTATCGCCTAGAATTCAACGGCAGGAAAGGGAATAAGAGTGCAGGTCCCTAGAAGATTATTTTTACATTGGATGCTCTCTTTTCTTGGATATCTTGTGGAAACAGACGGAAGAAAAATATCAAGGGAAATGTTTCATTCTACACAGTTTCCTCGTCCCATTACAATACTACTACTGGCAGATGGAAAATGGCGTGCAATAAATATTTTGCGATTGCTTTACTGTCTGATATGAATTCCGAATCAGTCTTTATACAGTTTTTTGAATCCATTTGCTCACTATAAGTTTCTACTATAATTCTTTTCCGCCCATCTCTCATCACACCTTAGTATGTGCGCTTCTATAGTCACTAACTCTAACATATATGCATTTATGTTTTCCTCTCCTTTTTTATTCTCCTATAAAATTGATCTCCTTCAATCCTATCTTTTCCTTTGGCTCCGCCTTGGTAACTCTTACTCTAGCGCTACTCATACATTTCCATATTCATGGGCTCAATAGGATGCTCCTAAAAAACTTTCTGGGTCTACTACGTATATGTACGTACTACACGTATCCTACATATAACGTATGCTCAACAGACCTGCGCTACTTTGCATGCAGTAGTCTTCTCTATAGCACACGCTAACCCTTTTTAGTCCCATTTGGTATTCATGTATTCATCCTGGGCTGGGTTTCAACTTCAACTCCAACCCTTCTTCCGGTTTAAAGTTTTGCATATAACAATTTCACAGTTTATAGACTTTAGGGGCTGGCAGTCTCTGACGCAATCGCTGTTTCTTATTTTAAATTCATATGACTATGTTTTTCATTCGTTTTCCTAGGGCTATGCTCTAATTTTAAATGCATTCATTCAACCGCGTGGGAGCAACAGAGCTAGAGATGAAATTATTGTGCAGGGGAAAATACATATCGTGGGTAGGGAAATGACATTAATGTAAATGGTCCGAGCCACACCATAAAAGGGAATCACCCTAGTAGAAACTGACTGACTGATTCACACTATGTGAGAGAATAATAATATAAAGCAAATAACTATGTGCATGTACAAGGGTGACGGCTCCTATATACGAATAGTCAGTAGAAGTGGCCGTTATTCAAAGTGAAAGTTCATTTCACTAGAGGAAACTAACTCGGCATCTCCGAGTAAAGTGCATAATAAGATGAAGTGAAGTGGCCAGAGAAATGAAATGCATTATTTTTCGTTACCAGTGAAATGGGATATGGCCACGAGGGTTCAATGACTAAAGCAATAAAAATGACATTCAAATTCCAACCACTTTTCCCTATTTCTTCTATAATAATGCAAAAAAAGTTCTTTTCAACACTTTCACAGACTGACTGAAATTTTGGATGAATACTTCTTGACCATGGAACCAATTTTTTAGTCACTCACACTTACTCACTTGAAAAAAAGTGTATCCACACAATAAGGGACAATACATAGACTCCTTGGCTTGTATATACAGTAGCCCCAAGTGAGAAAATCGATGAAAGAAAGAGCATGAATGCAAAAGTCGATGGTGTAATAAAAAGGAAATCGTCTCTGAATCTCATTTCTACTGTATACTACTACACACACACTACTCCCTTGGACTACTGTATGTATGCATACTGTATATAAAGGAGAGAGTGGGTCCACTTCTCCTAATATGATTTTCTGCTGGTGCAGGAAAACAAATGGAAGCTGACTGTGAGTGAGAACTAGAGATAGACTTATCTATCTACTACATAAAGAAGGAATCCGTTGAAAAAAAAGTGTTGTCTCCGTCCAATAGTCTCTCTCACTTTCCTCTTTTATGTATTTCTCATTCCAATTCCAACAGCTTTACAATGCGCGTCTCAAAAAATACAGTGCTTATACATATATGGGGAGTTGTACTAGTAATCCCACTGTTTGAAGGATTTGCCATTTCAACGAATAGATCGCAATAGAATATACATACTACAAAGAAAGGAAGCAAGCTTGTGTGCTCAACCGTTTTTTTATATTTCTTTTCAATGTCTATCTTTTTTGAACAGCGTGGATCGTCCTTTTATTGCTTTCGAGCCTCTTCAATTTATTTTCGAATTAGTCAATAAATAAATCCTTCACGTCACCATCACTTATTGCATCTTGTTATTGCCCTCTTTGAATGTGTGTAGAGATGGGAAGGAAAAAAAAACATGTCTAGTTAGAATTTTTTATTCTATAGCCTTAGCATTCCACATGTAGTGTTCATATTGAATAGTACATTCTCTGCAAATTTTCTAACCAACCAACTAACTAACTGTAGATATTATTATTCAAGAAGAATTTAGTTAGTATAATGACTATGTGTATTCCTTACGTACGTTTATAGTGTGGCTTGGCACTCCCATTTGCAATGTAGATGGGGCCGCTCGTTATTTCATTATTTTCTCCCCATTCAAGTCTTAGCCACTGACTGTGCTAAACAAAGAAATTAATAGCACAACACTTCTTGCCTTTTCTTTCTGCTCTGTCCATTCATTCATTTATAAAGCTAATGCTGGAGATTCCAGAATACCCAAGTAAGTAAGTAATATGAGATGCACCATGTATTATTATGATGTGTTGAGCAACTCATGCGCGCAAAGTTGGGAGAACGCATGTGATCATAATAACATTATAGAGGCTGGAATAATTCAGCCTTTTGTGTGCGTGTGTGTTGTACAGTAACGTTGGATTCTTACATGTCTTCTTTCCCAGCTATATTATAATAATGTGAAGAAAAAGTTTCTTTGATATCGGTACAAAATGGCTGGTGGCAACTGGTAAAACTTTCGCTGGTGTTTCACCGTATTAATACATGAGATGTGAGTGACTGACTAACTAACTAACTCACACTGTGAGCTCGTATTACTATAATATCGTTTTATTAAAACCCGTCACAAGTCCTTGCATGTGGAAAAAGTGTATGGTTAGTTAGTTAGAAAGTCAGTGCGATAGCGTGAAAGAAACTTATCTGCTCCCTTTTCTGCTCAATATGTATTTAGATTGGGTGTAATGAAGACCACAGGGCTTACACTATTGCATGTGAAATTATTGCACGCAATCCGATTGACGCTGAATTATATCATCATGTCAAGAAATTTAGACTTTTGTATAATTTGATACACATTCAAAATGTATTGAGTTAGTCTTTGTCTGATTGTCAGTAGTGATGGTCCATTTTTAGATGATTCTTATATAACTTAGAATGCTGTCACCAAAAAAAATCATCCTGTCTCGTATTTATCCCAAACTGTCGAGAATGACTCGGGAGTACCCATTTTATTGTAATATTCAACGACGCGTCACAATGCGGGTGTCACTCAGCCCATTTCCGATTCCTGGTAGTACACACTAGTGGTCTATACATACAAAATTTTTGTCCTCCCTTTAAATATAGGAAAAAGTGTCTGAGCGGACACTGTTATAATAATCTGTAGAAAAATCTATCTTGATGATAAAAATTTCTGTAAAATTCTGTCATTTTCTTGCGCCACTTAAGGGACACCTTTCACCCACAGGTTTTTACCTAAACCTTTCGAAAGCAGGCATCACTTGTTAATTGTAGAAAAACTACGTGTTATGTAGTAAAGTAACGTTATATCCAAAATCTTACAGACTTTCATCCCATGACAGGCCACGAATTTACTATAGTGTAGGGAAAACATTACAAAGGCGTCAACCATAGTAAGTTTAGCAGGAAGATATGAAAAGAAAAAAGTTTCTCATCTGGGTGTCATTCCTTGTTACTTACTCTTGTGACAGTTTGATGCAACTTTGGTATAAACGTTCGTTGGTTTCTACGGTAGGTACAATTTGGTATGTGTGCTTTTGTCTTGAACGTTATCTGCAATAAAAGTATGCCTTTTTTTATACCCTCTTAGCCATCTTCTCCATTCCTTTTTAATATAATAATAAAATATGGGCACCAGACTCTAGTGACCCTGTGTATGGGATTTTCGCTCGTACTTGGGTATGCACCATCCCATAGACCAGTGTGTCCGTAATGGAAGTAAAGGCTTATTTATTTAGATAGAGCAAAGTGCTACTTTTTTCTCGTCTATGATAAATGGCTTATGTTCATATTCCCGTCCTCTGTATTATTACAAGGAGTAAACAAAATATATATACGTTGGGGAAATGGTGGGCCGCATTTTCGCACTATGAACTGTCCCCTAAATTATGTGAAATGAAAAGGACCACGCATTGTATAATAATAATGCTACCGGTAATGTAAAGTTATGGAGTTTTGCTCGGTTGGTAAATTTTTTTAGCAAAGTATGAGTGTAATGATAATAATACTGTGCCGGGAGGAACCACCTTCATTAGTTACACAGAGCAGGGAATTTTGTACTAGGGGAAAAATTATGCGCCATTCTAATTTGTAAAACAGACTAGGGATGGTAGGGTCGCCAAAAGTTTTACTGTAGCAACTCACAGTAGTCATCACAAGTCTGAAACGTGATAAGAATTTGGGTGACAGTTTTTGTATTCTGTGTTGATATCTTACTCACGGCACGCATTTAGGATTCACACTTTTTCCTCTTCCCTCCCTAACTTAGGAACTCACTATGTCCTGGCACTATGAAAAATGTCCAAAAATCATAAATAAATATGACATTCAAGACAACAAACCAACTCACAAGTAAAACTTCAAAGGAAGGAATTAAACACGAAAAATAAATCGAGTCATTAGAAAAAGTCCAGTTCATACATACAAATGGGGAATATAGTTGAACTTTTTTGGGCCAAATTGGCCTACCAATTCCCATCATTACCATTATGATTATTACACCTGAGACTCATAGTCTCATTAAAAGTACCATCTCAGTTAGTTAGTTATAGTTTCCGTGTATACAAAAAAAGTGTAAGCCGATCTATAAAAGTTTCCCTCGTCTTAATCATCATCTCCTTTTTCTTTTCTCACTACTTTTGTATGCCATGGACATCCGTGGATGAAATTGTCTCCTTAATTATACTGGGAAAAGTCTCTCTTTCTCTTTGCTGTATCATCATTATTATTATCATCACCATAAGTAGTTAGCGGCAAGTCTCACTTTCTCTCACAATCCATGTACGCACTAACTAACTAACTAACTAACTAACTTACTTACTTACTATCCTTATTTTAATTCACATTGCTTGAACATACAGATAGGACTGATTCCTTTTAGGGTGCCCTAGTTAGTAAGTTATACAACGTACTTTCCCCTAGTTAGTAAAAGTGATAGCAAGCCTTGAATAAGTAAAGTAAACTTAACTAACTATAGTCTGCAGAGATTCATAATAATAAGTGAGAGCATGAAGGCGTCATTAGTGAAAAGGGGGAAAAAGGCTCCTTTTTGGATTTTTGATTAGACTGTAGTAACAGAGCATTGAAAGACGGAGAAAGGATCTAGTTAGTGAAGGATTATGAGAAATGCATTCACTTGGTAGAATAATAATAAAAATTTCTGTGATACGAGAAATCCTGAGAAAGAATGTTCAGTAGCACATGTTAGGCTGCTTTAGATTTCCTTGTGGAAGGAAATCCGTTTTCTTCCTATGTAATAAGGGTAGGTTTCCCAGTTTTTTCTACTCTCCGCTATAGTTAGTTAGTTAGTTAGTTAGTTAGTTACTTATTAATATTACATATGTAGCCAGGCTGGTTAGTTAACTTACACAGTTGCTTATGAAATGATGATTTTTTCTCCTTTTAGCTGGATAATGCTGGATACTAGTTAGTTCGTTAGCTACTAGCTAGCAACTAACTAACTAACTAACAGCGAGCTCATTCTTCTTTTCCATCGATCTCCGTTCCCTGCATACATATACTCACGTTTGTAATAATAACTCGAGTCCGAATAAATATGAGTGGCTTACAAAGGCTCCTCTACACAAGATTAGGATCCAGGATGTATGCTAGTAGCCAGCTAGCTAATAAGGCCATCCCTTTACTCACTCTCGAATGAGTTAGGCGGCTAACATTCCGTGATTAATGAATAGGCATAGAGAGAATGAGGGAAAGGGAAATTTCATTTACGCTCAACCATTTTTTCGGCCTACGTTTTCATTCATTCCTTACGTAATTGGTAATTTTGACAAAAGCGACCTGTGCTACGAATTAATTTTACCATAGAATAATGCTCTATCTATAGCAATTTGGATGAAATATCTAGTGTCAAATCTAATTTTAGTATTCATTTTTTTCAGGATGACCAGACATGATAATGATGATGTGACTGACATGAGAGAGAAAATGCACATGGAATTCCGGGAGACTTCAGATGACTGATTTCTGTGACTTTCTATAGCAAAATGAACCAACCAACTATAGGATTTGAATAGAAATCTTCTATTTTCTAAATCGTCTAGGAAAGTTAGTTAGTTAGTTAGTGAGTGGACTGTACATATTGAAAGAGATAGCAAATAATGGGAAGAGGAGTCCACTGGTCCATAAATAAAGAAAGCAAATTTACTGAACCACTCATTCATTCAGAACAGTGAGTAGAAGTAAACAGAAAAAGTTGGTCATTCCTATAGTATGTGGCTCATTCAATCAATCAAGAAGACATAATGAAACTTCATGTAACGTAAAGTTGTTGTTGAGAGTGGAAATTGACTTGTTTGACACAGGCACACATTGGGAAGAAAATAAATGAACCATTTTAGGTTCCCTCTTTGGTACACAGTCCATCATCATGTGTTTTATTCAATTCTTGTCCTCAACTAACTACTAACTAAACTTTCGTTTCAAGAAATCCATTAACAAGATTTAAGGCTGCTAAAGAAATGTGGCATTTTTTCTTACTATTTGAAACACAGTTTTGACCACCAAATGTACACAACACTGTGTTGTGAACTGATTAACAAATTGCTTCATTTTTGGAAGTTTTGATGAAAAAAATTATCTGTTCAACAAGTTAGTTAGTTTTTTTTATCCCAAAATAACTGTTTGGCTGGTAAACCGAAATTCCGAAAATAAACCCTAGGAGACTCGGACATTTTAAAGTTCTATTCATTTTTTACACATGCATGTAGAGTATCAGTGAATCTAGCCATTGTGAATAATTTAAATTGATTGACAAGTTTCAACGCCGATAAAAAAGTTATCATCAAGAAAAATTTTCCCTGTTAAAATAACAGTTTATTCAGCAAGAAGGTTGGCAGGACTAATGCATACTTTTTACGGAAAACTCAGTAAACAACAAGTTTGACTACACTCATAGAAATCACTAACCGGTGAAGCCATAGGATGTCGTAGAATTTAACGTTTGCAATTTAAAGCTCATGGAATGCAATCAGTGGTCACTCACTACTGAATGCCAAGTTTTCCTCAGGTATTCAACAAACTAACAAACCCAAAGTAAGTACTTATGCCTCACACTGGTATAGAGAAAAGTCTTTGAGTCCAAGTTATACAACTTGTTTACTTTTTCTTATTAGAAATTCTCTATCAACGCATGACAAGGTTCCCGCTTTTCATCAAATTCTCTACAATGAGGACACTAGAAACTGTACCATCTGCCAATGTAAACTTGCTTTGCTACTTTGTTTCCCATTTCCCAAAAAATTTCATTAGCGGGTTAACCCATTGATCTCTTGAGCCCTTTGATGTTGTTAAGAGCACTTTGAAATATTTAGAATTTCCTGCACTTTTTTAAGGGTAAGACTTTATAAGTAAATGTAACTAGTGATGCATGCATGGGAATTCATATTTTAGCCGAAAAATCACTAACCCTAAAAATATAAAAAATTCCACACTCATTAAGCAGTAGAATCCTTTTTCGTGTGAATGTTATTTTTTAGAATCAAAATTAGAATCGGGAAATGATGTATAAGTTCCTAGTGTGTGAAACAGTTTTTTATTGCAGAGCACCCTTTACCTAGATGAAAGGATTCTGGGCTGAAAAATGTGCAGGTTTATTCAAATTTGTGTGTAGACACAAGAGCACCCTTTTTCTTCCATGAATGAGTAAAGATTGTGATCATTGTGTGTGTTTCCTTTTTTACAGAAAAAAGATGCCAAGTGGAAATCCGTTGGATAAATTCAATGGGATTGTTGTGAACAAGGACCCTTTTTTACCTCTTTTTCACAATTTTCACCCTACCTGCCGCACCCTCTATTTTGCGGTACATTATGTAGAAAAGGGGTGAGTTGATCATCATTTGAGATGCTAAGTAGGTGAATATCTACTGCACTGTGAGTGAGTTGATTTGCGTGAGAAAATTGAGAGATTTTTGGGCTCAAAAAGGGTTACCAGAAAGAGTACAAGATTCACCCCAGAATGCTAATTTTGTACTCAAAGGGATGAAAAGAGGGAATCCTTTCGCTTTTTTTATCCCATTTATTTCGTAGGCTGTCAATACCCTTGCTTTTTTGGTGTAATGTTCAGCTTTCCTCTGCTTAACCCTTACCCTTTTTCCATTAAAGTGGAATTACTCTTGTTCTCAACTACATTTCCTACAATGCCCGTTTTATTGAGATTTGTGTACTAATGTGAGAAAATGCATGGGAACATTTTTTACAACGTTTACCGATATTTTACTACTTTTAGGTACTTTGGATGAGATTTTTCTTGGATGCAAGGGTTATTTGCATTCAACAGGCAAATAGTTTGTTCACTTTTTGGAAACGGTGTATGATTTCAGTTTCGTTTTCAGCTCCCAAGTGTACGTTACTTGTTGGCAATCGGCAAATATTTAAATTAAGAAGGCGTCTCCTCCTTTTAATATTTAAATTTTGGCAGTTTCATTACAATAAGCATTTTGCCTCAAACTTTTTGTGAATTGTAATTAACTGGAACAATGAAGTGATTCAAATAATTTTATTAAGTGATTAATGTGAGTTCAAAAAAATGAAATAATCGTGTTTTCATCCAATATTACGGTGAGTATATTTGTTCTTTTCGTCCATTTTGTTTTTCTCAAAGTTCGAAGTGATAAACTTATTACTGGAGTGTCTGTGAGCAAAATCCAATTCAATTTTCAGTTTTAGAAATTCAGAATTTTTTATTCTAAAAAAAACTCCAAATACGCACTAACTGTATTTATTCGTCCCCAAACTCTGGAGAATTCCAGTATGTTCATGATACTTTAATAAGCTGCACCAGCTAAAACTATAAGCCAACTTAAGCTGCCCTTTATACTTATAGGTTCCAAACAAAGAATGAGACTTGGTAATTTCCTCGTGCTACATGAATGCATGCATGTAGAGCTCACTGGCTCCATTTGCCGTAATTTTGCAATCTAATCCCTCGCGAGTCATTTCATGTACAGCGTCAAACTAATGTAACAACCCAATTAAACTCATCAAATTTTTAAAAGTCATTCAAAAAACTAACGTAACTAACCACCTTTATCAAAATGATTGTTAGTTACAATCTATCGGGCCAATTACCAAAATTCATCGAATATTATCCACACAGCACATTTAACATTGCATCTTCAACTCTTGCAAAACAACAGCTGTATTTATTCAACGCCATGTAAAAAATTTTAGAATGTACTATTAAATGCGTGTTCCCGTTGGGTTTAAGATTCAACAGCGTTAAATTGCAAGTTTAAGGGAATATTTTCTATTCCATTCCATGCATCTTTTTTCCTCCTCCCTGTTGTATATGTGATGAGATGCGAGTTGTGGATAAATGTCAACCTCCTCCATAAGTATGTATGAGATGACATGCCGAAGAGAAAGAACAGGGTAATCCTATTATGCTTGCCAAAAGTTTTCTCTGAATACATCTACGACTGACTGTCTTACTTACTCACTCACAGTAGTCTTGTACGTAACCAACCAACTTTCTTTTCCTCAAAGCCACCATACAACACAAACTAACTAACTAACTGCATTAGTGAGGCACATTAGGAAACGGTCTTTGCGACATTCTTCTTCTTCTTCTTGGTCTCATCATCATCATAGTCCTATTTTGAGGTATACCTAACTAGCTAACTTATACGGAATGGTGCATAATAGGTCTACCACACTTTTTAAGCCCAATATCCAGCAGTTTCAGTCTCTCCCTGCATTACAAGTTAGGCGTTTGGAAAATTTCTTCACTTTTATGCTCCCACTGCTGTGAGCGTGGAAATTTTTAACAGGATATTATACATTTAAATGTATAGTTCGTTAAAAGTGTCACATTTTGACTGATTGCACACGAATTACAGTTAATAATGCAAATGGTTGAATAGAAAGAGGCTACATTTGTATAGTTTGTTATTACAGTAAAAAAGTGGATCATCATAAATGGGGAAGATTATTATTGAACGAAAGGCAATTTGATCAGTCATTGACTTTAGAATTATTATTACCAAAAGAGAGCATAAGCAATGACTAGACATTATTTTTGTACTAAAAAAGGTTGCAGGGTAAGGAATTTCCTTACCCTAGCTCCTTTTGTTGCCCTCAAAGACCCTATACATGCGTATAATGGTAATAATAATAATAATCGGGGTAGGTAGTCAAGTAAGTTAACTTGGCTGGTTTGCAACTTAGTTTTTTAAGAGTCATTACTTACTATATAGGCATAAGTGAGTTAGGAGATTCAACTTATGACTGCCTAAAATAATGTACCGTTAGTTGGGATCAAACACTAATGTTACAAGTTTGTTTAGTTAGTTACAAAGTTTCCTCCTTTTCAGGGCAATAAAATCAGGTAGTGTATTCTTCGTATTTCCTGTAATACGTATTCACTGACATGAAGATTTAGGGGAGAAATAGCGACTTTTTGTGGAAACCTTAAATAACACGATGATTCAACAGTATTTTGCTACCATAGTTTAGTTATTGGATACCCATTTATTATTAGTTAGGTTATTCAGTGGGCCTGTAATGTCTAAAAATGTTTGTCATGAATAATATAGGAAATTGGATCCTTCCATTTGGCTACCCTAGAATGACAAATGCCTTTTTCATATCTTTTTCATCAACTCCTGTCAAATTAGGCATGGATACTTAAAAACGAAGGAAATCTGGGCATATGAATAACATTTTCATATGAGTGTGAGCATTGAATTTCCCCCCAAAAAACAGTGTTTTGTGTGTTCATAAAGAAAGTTTAAGAATTTTTGCTCACAAGTTGGAAAGTTTAGTAATCGCAATGGAATTTGTTGAAAGAGTTATCCACTTTGGATGCTGTGCTAAAAAAGGGAAAGAAACCTAATGGCCGTTCAAAGCTTTATAAATGGTCGTAAAACAAGGATTTTACTTTATATCATGTTATGAAAATTTACGTCCTTCTCCAACTACTACTTGCAACATTAAGACAAACTTAACTTTCCTTTGAATTGGCTCTTCAAATACATAATGTGGGAGATGCTCGTTTTTCTGTTTCGTAACTTCACTCCCATGCTGTACATACATACCAGACGATGAATCAATCCTATATACAGCATTTAATACTAACTAACTAAAGTGGCCTTCCTGTAGATGCTAATTAAAATGAAAGTGGAGGACGTGGCTGTATAAAAAAGAAGGAAGAAAACACAAGAAGATAGGGAGTTAGGGAGGGAGCAAGAAAACCGAGGTGGGTAGGCATAGGGAGTAAAATTTCGTGTTTTATATTTTGATGGGCTTTCACTATCACCTACTACTCATAACCGAGCCACATAGTGCATAGAGTGACCATAAGAGAGAGATAGTTTATAAATAATGAGAAGCCGTCTGTTCCCATTATCATCTTAAGAGGGGAAACATGTCATCCATGCACACCCATTTTCTACCTACTCTCTCAAAACGGTATGAAACACGAGCCTGCCAACTAAATCATGATAAACAAGTTGCGAATAATGTATAATATGGTGGTAGTCCCAGAATCTGAGTATTTATATACATATATCTGTCAACATTGTACGGAAGCACATAAAATGGTTTACTCGGTAGTAAGAATAATTCCAGAAACTGTTGTGTTTTTTTTTCTTATACAGCTGCTGAGGGAAATACTTTTTCTTAAGAATAATATCACTGACTATTACATAAGGCTTTAGTTGGTTGCTTAGTTAGTTAGTTAGTTGACTGCATTTTTTTCGGTATGGTGCAGTCAGTGGTATGTATGATGATGATGAAAATGATCATCATCACCATGTGTGCGCATGCATATACGTAGTAGTAAGTAGTCAAGTCAGTGAGCAGTACAAAAATGAAAGAAAAAATGTAATAGTATGGAATAGAGAAGACACTCAACTTTAGGAACAGTTGTGCTTTTCCTACATTTTTATATAATGCCACTTTACAGGATTCCTCCAGGGAATTTATGACGATACTGCTATTTCATTTCGAGACTTGAAGTCTTCCGCTTTTCATAGAATAGTGTTACATTTATTGAATTTGGGTTGCATTGCAATTTTAATGTCAGGTTGGCTTTGGCCAAATGTATTTCATTTTCCTTTTTATAGAAACGAAGTACGTGTGAGTATTTCCAAAAACCTATTAAGTTCCTTGAGATTGTTAAAACTTTGCTGGAAAAAAATTGTTGGGCATTTAACTTCACCAAACGCGGTATGCATGCACGCGTTCATCTCCCGCTTCCTATTCCTACTCACTTACATATTATTCTCACAAGATAGGGAAATTGCTAGTGGTACTACTAGCAAGGCAAAAAAAATAGTCGTACATCATATTTTCGTTTAGACACCCAAGAAGGTCTAACAAAAGAGAAAAATGCTACCGCAGTTACTACTCTTTTCTTCCGTCCGTTTGTTATGCTTATGTATGCCGATCCCATTTTTCGCACCAGTTAGTTAGTTAGTTAGACTGCTGCTAACTTATTATACTGCTGTATAAATCATGAGCAAATAGTCCATTCTATTTTATTACACATTTCAAGAATACAAAATGTTCCGCATTTTGCGTGAAAAAATGATCTAATCTTCATCCATACGCTGATAAGTTTGATTTCAATACTTTTTTCTGGCTTGTAAAGGCACTTAGTGTGTAAAATTGTATACCAAACGGTAATTTATAGTAATAAGTAATATGCAGCTGACTGGCCAGTAGTCAGTCACTCAGACTTGTTATTGACAAGATGAGAGCCGTCCGTCTGCAGTCCGGACAACATTGCAAGTAATTTTTCCTTTTATTACACAAGAAACCATTTGGACTGATCTTAACCCTGTGAACGATTTGTGACTGTCGACAAAATGATTAGGCTTCCCTTTGTCGGCAGTTTTCCCTTCCTTCAATTTTATATATATAGTTAGTCAGTCAGTGCGCATACAAATCCAATAGAGTTGGTAACTTTGAGTTAGTTTCTTTCCTTGGACCTCACCTTTTTCACAAGTAATACAAATAATAAATACTAACTAACTGCTAATGTAATAAACACTGTTGAAGCATAATAAGAATTATGACAACTATGAATTTCTATTTGGTTCCTTTTCTCCAAAAAAAATCATTCATCACGGTCTGTTATGACAAGTCAAATAATGATAGTAATGAATATGGCATTCATTTATTATGATTTTAAATACAAGTGATTCTTGTATACATTTGAGGACAATTGTGTACGGAAAATAACTAACTAACTACAATAATAATGCCTCAATGTGTCCTGGTTAGATTGTATAATGAAAATGAGCAAAGACCCCCACCGCTTATAAGGACTATCCATCATTTATACGTTTCATAATAACATTATGAAGGAAAGATCATTAGGGTAAGTTTTGTGTCCGAAACAAATAAATAGGATGCAGGAATGGGATACCAAAAAAACTGTTTAGGTCTTTTTTTGTATTGCAAAGACTAGGTGCAAGAATTTTGCAGCGCACCCATACTTTTGATGTGTTTTATAGCCTCACAATATTGTCTGCTAAGCATCTATGTATGTAAATATCTCCGGATATTAAGATTTGTCAAAAATTGTTGGTTGGCGTCACAAACAGACAAAAAATGTGAATGAAAACTTGGTATCCGCATGGAAAGAGTAGTTTTGCTGATAATATTCTATTTCCAATATTTGCTCAGCATTTCCATTTGAGCGAATATTGAGCGACCCTACTGACTATTATTATGATAGCATTACGAGACGAGAAAGAATGTAGAGCTTGAGGCATATACAAGAGAAAGGAAAAAGTTCTTGATTTATGTAATTCCATTACTTGCAAATGCATGCACCTATATTTCATTGCTCCTCCCTGTGCGCATAACTTGATTTGCGGCATTGGTATGGACTTTTACCCAAAGTGCTTTTCTCCCAAAAATGGAATAAATGAACGATCTATGGAAAAGACTGCCGCCACTTGTATTTTCTCGAGTTTCTAGAATCAATGTATTCCTCAAGAGTAGGAATATATGTGTGAGTGCTGTTATGTATACTTATATGGTTTTTGATGAGCGCCGATGTGGAATTTTGTTTCCTTGATAAAATATTTTTCCTTTTTCTTGCTAATTTCATAGTCACTTACTATGGAGAAAAATTGAGGCCAATTCTAGCATATTTTATGAAATTTTGTATCCATGCAATCTACTAGAAAGTAATTTTGAGCCTGTCACTCCCAATTTGTGATTACTTTATTGAAATTAACATCAACATTGCGTCACAGAAACACAACACATTTTCAATGATGGATCACTCATGATTTTTATCTAAAAATGAGTTCCACGCCCCCGAAAAAAAGCTGAAACTATACAGATAGCTCTTCCATTGTCATACATGGGGAGAAAAAAAAACACACAACTTGAAAATGATTTACTTTGTCTTCTCCTTCATCTAATGTGAAAGTAACCGGAAGGAAAAAGAAATCAAGGGGAAATTTAATAAACATATTAGACATTGTAGAAAGAAAACCCTTTAGTATATTTCCTTGTTCCCTGAGGCCCAAAAACAACTCACTCAGCACAAAAAAGGCTTGAAACAACATGCATTAGCAATTTTACTAGGGGGAAAGGAAAATATAAAGGATTCATATTATAACAAACTATTTACGTTCATTTAGTAAATTTCATAAAGAATATAAGATATCCTTTTGTTTACTCACTTATACAGTACAGTGATACTGTATACATCACGTTTTCTAGGGAAAAGTGATTCTTTGATCAAAATTCATACAGATTGAACAAACATTGGTTAGTTACTACAAACTTTTTTCAGCTAATACAACTTTCATAATGGTGAACAAGTGAGTTCGAGAGTGAAAGCATAAACGAGTTGTCCAATGTTTACTTATGGGAGCCAGGGAAAGATTTTAAACAAGTATAGGGGATCCTATGTTTTACTCATAAGGCTCGCTCTTTGTTAGTGTGTACATTTATAGTACATGGTCAACTTTAATGCTAAAAAACAAAATGCGTAAGATTGTAGGCTGGGATCACAAAATAAACTGACTAATGGTCAGTTTTATTTTGGCCTGTTAACGTGAATGCCAGTTAATTCAGAGAATGAATTTGGTTCATTTAATTCAATTAAACGGTGTTGAAGTCTCTAAGGCTTCAATGATTTTTTTTTGTTCCCAGCAAACTCTACGGATAAATCAGAATTTCTGAAATTATATATTACACTAGCTTTTCCCTTGCATTTTTTCCGACGAATGTACCTAAACTGAAAACTACGATAAAACAATCAAATCACTTTATTTACAATGGAGAACTATAAGCAGAGAATATTAGTACTACTTAAGTGAAAGCAGACTGTGATTATTAGAACCCTTTTAAGCAATATTGTCTCCCCTCTCTGCGTAAAAAACATGTCCAAGAGACATAATGTGAATCTATACATGTATCAAAACTTGTTGAGATTTCCTTGCCCCAAGTAAATACAAGTGTACTACGTAAAATAAACAATATTCCACTTGGAGGAGCAAAATTCTATCCCGGTCTCCATTATTTCTACACATGATTGGGAGGAGTTGTATCTAGTTACGAAAAAACGATGTCCTATCAGTTTAGTGAGTTAGTTCTGTGAGTAATGTTTAAAACAAAAATCGTCCTTTGCTTTCACTCTATTAAAATTTATGACAAGCCCTTAGGTTCATTTAATCTAATGAAAATGAAAGACAAGTTTGCTTTCAAGGGGATTTTGTTTATTTAGTTTTCCTGATTGAGTCCAGTCGTAGTTTGCCCATTTCCTCATAAATGAAGTCCTTCTCAAACAGAGAAGCGACCTGGGTACTAAATAAATTGAGTAGTTTGTGCAATTTAAACGTACCGCGAGTAGGAGTATTTTATTATTGAATTGACTGTGAGTGAGCTCAGGAATCAACCTTAGAGAATTGACAAAATCTCCTCAGGATTCACACACTTTTATAATACTAGCTGTGTAGTACACTTTATGTGCTCACGAACTAACTATCTGCCTATATATTTACGCGGTTCTGTAGCAAGCTAAAGGGAAACCCACCTGGAATTTCATCAAGTTAGTTTCCATGTCCAGCAAATCATGTTAACTTTATGTGTGTATTCTGGATAGATAGCGTTTGGTAAAATGAGTTAAAAGCTTTGGAAATTGGAGGAAACTTTGCTACCTAACCCGGTTTTGCACTTGATACGAGATCAAGTGGACACGAATATTACCGTATCGTGTTTTAAAGTCGATTACAGGCTCCAATAATGGTGTACTTTGAAGTCATTTAGGAATTTGATATGGTATTTTTTGGGATCATTTTTTAATCGGTTTTTCCGTTGCATGGTCGGTGTGAAAAACTAGAAATCCATCAAGGAATCTAGAATAAAGAGATTTTTAGGCAGTTTTAGAATCTTTTCTAAATATATGAAAAAGAGAAATGCTCATGAATATATAAATGAGATGGAAAAACTATTATCCTATTTGTGTGTTTTTTCACCACTGACAGTAAAATTATACAGAGTAATAATGGTTTTGGTGAGTTTCAGAACACAAGCCACTTTTGTATTCCATATGTAAATGGAATGGGGTGAAAGGATGAGCCAAGGAAAGTAATATTTCTCCATTTGGTTGCCACTGGTCAGCAGGGGTCTCCATTTCCACAGTTTCTGTATTATGTCCGAGTGGACTAGAAAAAAACACGTTACTAGACGTGAAGCCACATACATACATACATACATATTCCATGGGATGAGAAAAATTCAAATGTGGGATCGTTCAAGAAAACCATAAAGATGGATTTTATTGAGCGCATCCCATTCCATGTTCCTCTGTAATTCAAATGCATTATTATTACCATTGGTTTGAAGGAAAGAAAGGAAGTTCCTATAGCTCACTCACCAGATCCAAATCATTCTATATTTGGCTATATATTATTATGCGGTCATCATTTCTTATTATCCTTATAGTCAGAATGGTAATGTGGAATGGAAAACTTGTAGTATCTATTATTACTTCCTTTCTTGAAAGTTACGCTTTCACCTATTTTGCAATTCAGCAGCTCCAGCACACAAAAAAAGTATTCTCCATTTGTAAAAAAACGAAAGCTAGGTAAATCTTTTGTCATGTACAGATTGTCAGCATACTGGGATATTCATTCTTTTAGAAATATCTTTTCTAAAAGTAAACACCCCCGCTAAGAAAATGTTTTTTTCATTTAATTTTGTGGCATACATTTTTTTTGCTATTGGTATTGGATCCCACTTTGGCGCATTCCTTCTCAAGAATCAAAGATCACTTTAATATCCAGAGGAGGGAATTTCCAAGGGAAAATATTATTCCAGTTCGGTAAAGAATTTCATCAATAAATCTGCCATGTTTAGTTCTCCTATAAAACGGCGGGTCTTTCAATATGTGCATACTCATAGGATTCGATGAATTCGGGGTTGTCCGAAACCTCTTCTGCTTACATTTTTTTAGAAGTTGTTTGTTATTCAGTTTGTGAATTTTAAATGAAGTAGCGGGTTTTTTTTCGTAGAATCCAATAAATTCAGCTTGTGTTGTATTCCGTAAAGAATGGGATATTTTTTTCTACAGATAGGTTTTTCCGTTGACTTAAAGTTTTTGAATGAAGAGAGTTTCTCCATGCCCAGAATATACGGCACTCGCAACTCGCACACATGAAATGGCAAGTAAATTGGAATATGTGAGATTACCAAGTCGAAATAGGAGATGACCAGACCTGGAAGCTTTTCTCACAAATCACAAGAAAAAGAAACTTTTTCTCTTTCTCTGGATTCTTTTCTGACTGAGAAGGAATTTTACTAAAAAGAATTTTATCTGTCCATATCCTTTCTCATAGAAGACTCTGAGCGTCTTTAATAATTTCCCATCATAAGTAACCGCAGGGCTGAAGCTCAGAGCCTAGAAAAGAATAAAAAATCCTTCACATCCTATAAGTACATACATACATGATGAAATTGCAGGAAACTTTCAAAAAAAATCGTCTTCTAGTCCGTTCATACAAATATAGAATTGAATAATGGGAAATGCTTTTATTCCAATTTGGTGAGGAAAAAAAGTGTCTCTTGAAAGTTCCACTTGGGGGAAAAACTTGTTATAAATTCAATTGTGAGAGTTGCTACAAGTCCACATAACTTTTCAAATGTACTAGAGCTGTGAAAGAGAAATCTTACATCAAATGCTTTTACTTTCCAATGAAAAGGGAGGAAAAAAACTTTTTGTCCAGTTTCAAATTGTGGACACTTCGACACGACATCACATATGACATAAGTGAATGAGAATTTTTTAACATTAGTTTCCTACTTTTTTCTTCTTCTTGTGTACAAAATAAATTTTCACAAATCTACTCATATAGCACATACCCAATATCTTATATATATCTTTGGTTATAGCATGTTTCCCCGAATTACATATTTTGCACAGGTCATCATGAAAAATTATCTGTGCAACATTTTCTGACACCTTCCTTTTGAATGGTCACCACACTTTTCATCACTTTTTCACACACCAAATGCATAGGACAAAGAACCCGCATAGTTCTCCATTATTATTGTGTATGTATGAGCGAGCAGGTCTGAGGGAAGAATTTCTTTTACATAGCGGCTCATTTTTTGCTGACATCGGATTCCCAATTTATCAAGAAACTACAATGCGCACTAACCAACTAGACAGTTTAAATGTAAGCAAGTATTGGCAATTAATCTAATATCCAAATCAAGCTTATGTTTATCTCTATAAATGTATTTCCGTTTGCACTAATGATTGATTTTTCCACCTTTTCCATGGAATGAACCTGATTCTGATCTTTGAAACCGGTGGTAGTGGTGATGCTAGCTTTTGTGAGTCTTGGCACGCTCTTGCCACCCCAATTTGCGAGCTTGACATTCAGATTGACATTCAGTGAGGGAGGTCAACTTGACAGACCCTCACATACGGTAGTATGTTACGTTGCTCCGAGAGCTACTACTGCCGCGGCGTATATATATGCATGCATACAGTCAGAGAAACTACACATGCATGATGAGAAAGTGGAAACAGTGCATTGCTTTTATTCTGAAATGTGGAAAAAGCTACAGACGGAATATATTTTGTACGGTGTAAGGGTTTCATGCATTCATTCAAAGATCATGACGGCGTGAGCTGAATGTTTTAGTGATTTCCTCTCTTTGATGGACCCCCAACTTTCATTTCATGAATCTATTACATTTGCTATGCTAGTCTGCTGTTGCTCTCTCATTACAGTAGATATAGTAGTAAGTTACCATTTTTTTGCTACGTTATTATTATGGACAAGGCATGCCGGTCAGTCCGTTTGAACGGGAGATACAAATATAAGGCGGACACGGACCGATGGGTTCCTTTAAATAAAAGGAAATACTAAGCCATGGTCAGGAATCTAAATGTAGAGTACCATGGAGTCTAGTATTTGATCATCAAGGAAAGGAAAAATAATGCGTTGAATGTACTATTCATTTGATCGTAAAAATGAAAATTGTGTAGTCATTTCGTGTGTTAAGGTTCCACATGGATTCCAATTGACCACGGAATTGAGTGAGTTCTCAGAAATTTCAAACCAAGTACAAAGATGTTGCCCGCATCGTTTGATATTGCGTGTTTAGATAGTTAGTTAGTTTGGGTGCATCATAAATTGTTAGGGTAAAGAATAGGCACCATCAAATGTTTTCATTTTGAAATTTTTAAAAGGTTTTACACACAAATGGTTTATATTTGCACTAAAAATTTTTAACAATAGCATTGAAATTACATAATAATGCATTATAACTTGAAAATTGCTAAAAGTAGATAGTTAAGTTGAAATTTAAAAATATATGCTGCCCTCTGAAAACGGGCACGACATGTTTGCTACACATCAATAACTAAAACTAACGGTACCAAAATCCAAAGTGGAACCCAAACTGTGGGTTACCTGCATCTGTGCCTGCACAAAACTTACGTAGCCAAAGGTAATAAACCTAATACACAATAATATCTATCTCCCATTGGCAGAATACGATAGAATAACAGATCGGAGCCCATAAGTGTGTAATATGAAATTGCTTATGTAATATGATTGAGGAGCATATGGAAGAGCACTATAATTTGTAAAAATCCCATTTTCGTAGTCCGGTATGTGGTGCCGCTTTTGCTACTGCTCCTCCTAACAAACTTACTAAAAGAGAATCATTGAAAATGATAAATTACCTCATTTACAGGGCTCAGGTGGTCAATTGCTTTGTATAAATCGACTCTTCAAATGTGCAACACAACGCCGCGTGGCTTACCATTTACAGCTGGAAAATGTTGACAAATTGATTTTTTTCTATCCATTGTTCATCGAAAGCA